>Ga0308165_1002196_pt1 | contig 24281 bp, 19 predicted proteins | sample PhyWR2_FD_201032 | JGI IMG/M metagenome (GOLD analysis project Ga0308165, IMG submission 201032) | Phyllosphere microbial communities from UC Gill Tract Community Farm, Albany, California, United States - DLSLW.R2 | ecosystem: Host-associated > Plants > Phyllosphere > Unclassified | place: USA... | reverse complement strand
TTGTTATCTGCTCTTCGTCGCTGTGTGGCGCACATATTACTTTCCCCGGTTTATAAGTCAAACATTTTTTCCAGACTATCATCTAATTGCACAATTCCCAGTCAATTAGTGCGTTATGACGGCAAAAAGAGTGTTTTATCGACAGGCAAGTTTGCATTGAACGGGTTATCAGCAGCAATAAAAATAACGACTGTCAGGAAAATCAGAAGATAAAAGAGAGGTATGAAAACAAAATGGACTCAAAAAACAGTAGTGAGCAAGGCGTAAAACCCAAAAGAAGGACTAAAGAGATCGTGCCTGTGAGGTAAAACGATAGAGAAGAAACGCAAGGGGATGAAAAGATAGCCACAAGATACAGCAGAAGGAGAGGTAAAGCGCGCCTCGCGGATTTAGTCGAGCGAGACGCTATATGCTTAGAAGTTTGTTTGTTGAGATTTTTCAGCCTGAATGCGCTGGTAAATTTCTTCGCGGTGGACGGATACTTCTTTCGGGGCATTCACACCGATACGAACTTGGTTTCCTTTTACCCCAAGCACTGTCACGGTCACCTCATCGCCAATCATAAGGGTTTCACCAACTCGACGAGTCAGAATTAACATTCTTTGCTCCTTGAAAGATTAAAAGAGTCGGGTCTCTCTATATCCCGGCATTATCCATCATATAACGCCAAAAAGTAAGCAATAACAAACAGGTCATCACTGCATCACGTTCTGCTATGGGTTAGTTTAGCCGATATATTTTATTGTAACCTGACTTTATTTTTATGAGTAAAATGTACTTATTACGAATATGCCACAACAATTCTTTGTTGTGGCATATATTTACACAGTAATTATGCTCAAAGCTTTGCCGCTACCCACGCTTCAACCCCAGCTAAAGCCACAGGTAAAGCAAGGCTATCAGTGCCTCCGGCTTGTGCCATATCAGGACGACCACCGCCCTTTCCTCCCACCTGCTGGGCAATCATACCCACCAATTCGCCAGCTTTAACTCTGTCAGTAACGTCTTTAGACACCCCGGCAATCAAAGAGACTTTGCCATCAACGACCGTCGCAAGCACGATAACTGCGGAACCAAGCTGATTTTTCAAGTCATCAACCATGGTACGTAACAGTTTAGGCTCAACATTGCTGAGAGTACTAACTAATAGTTTAACGCCTTTAATATCAATAGCCTGACTAGAGATATTGGCACTTTCCAGAGAGGCTTGTTGCTCTTTCAGCTGCTGTAGCTCTTTTTCAAGTTGGCGGTTACGTTCCAGTACGGCACGCACTTTATCATTCAGGCCCTGGGTATCGCCCTTCAGCATCTGGGCAATATCATAAAGTCTGTCACTTTGTTCATGGAGGCTGGCCAGTGCACCTTCACCCGTTACGGCCTCGATACGACGTACGCCAGCTGCCGTACCCGACTCAGCACTGATACGGAACAGGCCGATATCACCCGTACGTGAGGCATGAGTCCCACCACAAAGCTCGGTGGAAAAATCACCCATACTCAAAACACGTACGTCATCATCGTATTTCTCGCCAAACAGAGCCATAGCGCCTTTCGCTTTCGCCGTTTCCAGATCCATAACCTGAGTTTCAATCGGCAGGTTATGACGAATTTGCGCATTGACGATATCTTCGACGGCACGAATTTCAGCGGGTTTCATCGCTTCAAAATGAGAGAAGTCGAAACGAAGCGCTTTATCGTTAACCAGAGATCCCTTCTGAGCCACATGAGTACCCAGTACCTGGCGCAATGCAGCATGCAGTAGGTGAGTTGCAGAGTGGTTCAGGCGAATACGACCACGGCGCTCTTCATCAACTTCAGCGTGAACACGTTGCCCCACCTTTAAGCTACCGGTGGCCAGTTTGCCCAGATGACCAATAGCCTGGCCATATTTCTGGGTATCAGTGACAACAAACTGCGAGCCTTCCGCATTCAGGAGCCCAGTGTCACCCACCTGACCGCCAGACTCACCATAGAATGGCGTCTTATCGAGAATGATAACCGCTTCGTCACCCTGATTAGCCTGCTCAACAGCTTTGCCATCAATAAAGATAGCGCTGACTGTCGCGTTAGCTGACAGATGGTCGTATCCGTTAAATTCAGAAGCATCATCGACACGGATCATCGCATTATAGTCAGCGCCAAAACCGCTGGCATCACGTGCACGACGACGCTGTTCTTCCATCGCAGCTTCAAAGCCTGCTTCATCGACAGTAATATTGCGTTCACGGCAAACGTCTGCGGTTAAATCAACCGGGAAACCGTAGGTATCATAGAGACGGAAGGCCGTTTCACCATCAAGTACATCACCTTTCAGGTTAGCCAGCTCTTCATCTAACAGCGCCAGACCACGCTCCAGCGTGCGAGAAAATTGTTCTTCTTCGGTTTTCAGAACCTGCTCAACCAGCGCTTGTTGCTGTGCCAGTTCTTCACCTGCGCTGCCCATCACGGCAACCAGCGGAGCGACCAGTTTATAGAAGAAAGTCTCTTGTGCGCCCAGCATATTACCGTGGCGAATAGCACGGCGAATAATACGGCGTAGTACATAGCCCCGACTCTCACTCGATGGTGTAACACCATCTGCAATCAGGAAAGCACAAGAACGAATATGGTCAGCAATAACGCGCAGTGACTTGTTCGACAAGTCTGTCGCGCCAGTCACCTGAGCAACAGCCTGAATCAAGCTTTTAAACAGATCGATATCGTAGTTAGAGTTCACATGCTGTAATACTGCAGCAATACGCTCTAAGCCCATACCGGTATCAACCGAGGGTTTCGGCAACGGCTGCATAGAACCATCAGCCTGACGGTTGAACTGCATAAAGACGATATTCCAGATCTCGATATAACGGTCACCATCTTCTTCAGCAGTGCCCGGAGGACCGCCCCAGATATGGTCGCCATGATCGAAGAAAATTTCGGTGCAAGGACCACAAGGTCCTGTATCACCCATCTGCCAGAAGTTATCAGAAGCAAAAGGGGCACCTTTATTATCGCCGATACGAATAATACGTTCGCGCGGTACACCCACTTCTTTTTCCCAAATATCAAAGGCTTCGTCATCACTTTCGTAGACGGTTACCCAGAGACGGTCTTTCGGCAAATTAAACCATTGCTCGCCTGTTAGTAGTTCCCATGCGAAGTTAATAGCATCATTTTTGAAATAGTCGCCAAAACTAAAGTTACCGAGCATTTCAAAAAAGGTATGGTGACGCGCGGTGTAACCAACATTTTCCAGATCATTATGCTTACCACCGGCACGCACACAACGCTGAGACGTGGTAGCTCGGGAGTAACTACGCTTGTCCAGACCCAGGAATACATCTTTAAACTGGTTCATTCCGGCGTTAGTGAACAGCAAAGTCGGATCGTTGTGTGGAACCAGGGAGCTGCTCGCTACGACCTGGTGGCCTTTACTTTGGAAAAAATCGAGAAACGCCTGACGGATCTCAGCTGTGCTCTTGCTCATAAATATCCTGAAATCAAGCTAACGAAGAGTTATAAACAGGCACCAATAGCATTTTTTTGCTATCGAAACTCGTTTACTTAGGAAAAAGTGGGAATAAGATAAGTTTTCTGGCGTGGGAAGTAAAATCCCGTCTGACACTAATCGACAAAAATTCAGTAGATATTCTGAATGTCTTCCATAAAAAAACCACGATAAAGCAAAAATCGCTGCACTTTAACTCGCTTCTGCCACTCAGCGGGCAGCGGAATACCAAATTTGCGCTCGGCGGTTTCTTGAGCTAACTGACACCAGTCTATTTCGCAGGCAGACAACACCGCTTCCCGGGTCTCTCTGTCGATACCTTTCTGTTGCAGCGCCTGACGAATAGACTGTGGGCCATAACCTTTACGGCTGCGGCTGGCAATAAATCGCATGGCAAACTGCCGGTCATCAAGCCAGTTCTGCTGGTAACACCAGGCAATCACTTTTTCGATATCTTCGGCGGAATATTCTGTTTTTTCTGATTGCTGACCGAAACTGGCAGCAGGTATGGGGGTCGAGAGCTTACGTCTTAACTCCTGTTCGCTATGATCACGCATAGCAAGGATACGTACAGCTCTGTCACATAATCGGGAAAATACACTACGAGAAGATGGGAATAACGGTTCAGACATAATAGAACAGGCAACGCCAGGCAGTGGTAACAGATAAAATAAAAGACCGAAATGGGGTCTTTTATATGAGTCGCGAGTATCAAGGGGCATCATCATGCCCCTTTAATAGCCCTTAAGATATTTTAGAAATCTTCAGAAGCTTCAACAGCGTTACTGTCTTTTTCATCAACAATAAAATCAGGTTTTGCATCCGGATTATTCAGCAGTGTTTCGCGCAATAACTTTTCAATTTCCGCAGCCATTGGCTTGTTTTCTTTCAGGAAATTACTAGCATTGGCTTTACCCTGACCAATTTTCTCGCCTTTATAGCTATACCATGCGCCGGCTTTTTCGATCAGTTTATGCTTAACGCCTAAATCAACCAGTTCACCGTAGACGTTAATACCTTCGCCGTAGAGGATCTGGAATTCAGCTTGCTTGAACGGTGCTGCAATTTTATTTTTTACCACTTTAACGCGGGTTTCACTGCCAATGATATTGTCCCCGTCTTTCACCGCACCGATACGGCGAATGTCGAGGCGTACAGAGGCGTAGAATTTCAGCGCGTTACCACCGGTGGTCGTTTCCGGGTTACCGAACATCACGCCTATTTTCATACGGATCTGGTTAATGAAGATAAGCAGAGTATTAGACTGCTTCAGGTTACCCGCCAGTTTACGCATTGCCTGGCTCATCATACGTGCCGCAAGGCCCATATGAGAGTCACCGATTTCGCCTTCAATTTCAGCTTTTGGTGTCAGAGCAGCAACCGAGTCAACGATGATAACGTCGACCGCACCAGAACGTGCCAGTGCGTCACAAATTTCTAAAGCTTGCTCACCGGTGTCAGGCTGGGAACACAGCAGATTATCGATATCAACGCCTAATTTCTTGGCATAGACCGGGTCCAGAGCATGCTCTGCATCGATAAACGCACAGGTTTTACCTTCACGCTGTGCCGAAGCAATAACTTGCAGGGTCAGCGTCGTTTTACCTGAGGATTCCGGCCCGTAAATTTCTACGATACGGCCCATGGGTAAGCCACCCGCACCCAAGGCAATATCTAATGAAAGGGAACCAGTAGAAATGGTTTCTACGTCCATAGAACGGTCTTCACCCAGACGCATGATGGAGCCTTTACCAAATTGTTTTTCAATTTGACCAAGTGCTGCCGCTAACGCCTTCTGTTTGTTTTCGTCGATAGCCATTTCTACTCCTGTCATGCAGTATCAAGCGAGGTTCGCTATTCTGCGTTTTCAATACGATTTTGTTGAAGCAATTATACTGTACAATCATACAGTATCAAGCTTATTTTTTGAGAAAATCATTCCACAGGGTTTGCAGCGCAAATTCCGTTGCCTGGCGACGAACGGCATCACGGTCACCCGCAAATTGGGCTGTTATAGCGGAAGTCTGCCCTTGATTATCAGCAAAACCAAACCAGACCGTTCCGACGGGTTTATCTTCGCTGCCACCGTCCGGCCCGGCAATACCGCTAACTGAAACCGCGTAATCAGCCTGTGCCGCCTGCAATGCTCCCAAGGCCATCTCGCGCACCACGGGTTCACTCACTGCGCCGTAAGCGTCCAGAGTCTGAGGCGTGACGCCAATCAATTGCTGTTTAGCCTGATTGCTGTAAGTCACAAACCCCCGCTCGAACCACGCAGAGCTACCGGGTACATCGGTTATCACTTTTGCTATCCAGCCACCAGTACAGGACTCCGCCGTAGTGAGTGTTGCACCACGCAGCGCCAGAGCCTGACCAACCTGCTGACTTAACTCAAACAATGTATTTTCTGTCATGTTGGTTCCAATTTTAGGCACATCATCAAGCAACACGATAGCATTTTACTCCAGCCTCAGAGGATTACATCTGCTTGTGCGGCAGAGATTCCAAAATGAATGAATGTGAGCCTATTCATCAAATCATGATGGCGTCTGTTGCTCACTGGAATATGAGCAATGCTATTTAAACACTAGCTGAGTCCTCTGAGAGAACAATCAGTCTCTTCAAGAGGTAACTATCATTACAGACTTTTCAATGTTTAATTTTTTATACCTCTCTTTCTACTATGCATTGCCAGGTATCACGATTCATTCAGCACAGAGATTGTTGTGTTTAAAATATAAATTGAAGAATGCAAAACAAACAACACAGATTAAAATCATTCCGTAAAGAAAAACCACAAATATAACTCTGTTTACCCAGTTTAAAATGGCTTATATCATCTAAAAAACCTTTCTAAATCAAGGATAATTTCCATCAAAAAAACATCTGAACATCTCGTTTCATCCAAACATACGAATACCAAACATCAAAAAAATACAAATCAAAAAAAACAACAAACTAATGATTAATAACAACAATATAAAAAATAAATTGAATCTCCTCATAAATTAATTGAATAAAACCTCAACCCTATTCAATCGCTCTCCTCTAAAAATTCTGGTAGCAATTATTTTCGTGAACAATATCGCAAAACACAACTTTATCACTCACCCACTCTTGCTTAAAAAATCGCTTAACGTATAAATAAATCAACTTCACAAAAATTCGTGAACTAGGAATGCTCTTCACGATTTATTTTAAGGGTCTGCTATGTCAAAAATTAAGTTCGCTACTCGCCTGAATTCTTTCGCCTCTGGGGCAAATATCTACTGGCCTGATTTACAGGGCAAACCCTCTGTTTTACAGATGATAATGCGAGCAGGGAAAGTGAAAGGTCTGACGCATCTGGATCTCAACTATCCACAGCATATGACCAGTGATATCAATACAATGCGCCAAGCAATTGAAGATGCAGGATTGGCTGTCAACGGTATGCAGATGCGCTGGGACGCTCCCCAGTTCAAAATCGGTGCTTTCACTAACCCAGATCCTAAAATCCGTCGTGAAGCCATTGAGCTGACTAAACGTGGTATCGATGCAGGTCGTGAATTTGGTTCAAAACTGATGACGCTGTGGATGGGACAAGATGGTTTCGATTATTGCTTCCAGGCCGATTATAAAAAAATGTGGGAAGATGCAGTAAGTGCCGTCCGTGAAGTCGCTGAGTATGCTCCAGATGTTGATGTAAGTATTGAGTACAAACCTAATGAGCCGCGAGCCTATAGTATCTTCCCTAATGCAACTACCTGCTTATTAGCCGTAGAAGAAGCTGACTGCCCAAACCTCGGAATCACTCTCGATTTCGCTCATGTACTGTTTGCCAATGAAATTCCTGCCTTTGCCGCTGCCATGGTGGCGCGTCGTTCACGTCTGCTAGGCCTTGATCTTAACGATGGCTGGGGAAAACGTGATGATGGTCTGATGGTCGGTTCTGTTAATCCACGCGCGACACTAGAATTTCTCTGGCAGATGCAGCGTGATGGTTATCAGGGAGCTTACTACTTTGATACCTTCCCGGATGCCAGCGGTCTCGATCCTATACGTGAAGCAGAGATGAATATTGCAACCGTAAATCATCTGCTGAAACTGTGTGAACAGCTCCATGATAACAGTGCATTACTGGAAGCTATCAGTCGTCAGGATGCTGTCGCATCTCAACAAATTGTGAATGCAATTATGCTCAGTAAATAATAAAAAATAGGTCAAAGACTGAATAACCACTGTAGTCAACATAATGAGAAAAAGGTCTGAAAATGAAAAAAATATTACTCTCTGTACTCGCCTCCTCACTGTTCTGCACTAACGTTTACGCGACCACGCTGGCTCCTCTTCAGTCTGATAGCGAGCCAGATCGTACGGATTGGGCACAACTCGAAAGTAAGTATGGGCCGTTGCCAGCAATAGATCCGAAGTTAAAAATTGGTGGGGTGTCTAAAACTCTGACGAATGAATACTGGCGTTTATTAGGCCAGGGATATCAAAATGTCGCCAAGAAATATGGATTTACCGTGGAATACCAAGCCGCTGCCAATGAAGATGACCAGTTAGGTCAGCTATCAATTGCTGAAACGATGATTTCTCAAGGCTTTAATGGTTTATTAGCGTCACCACAAACCGACATCAATTTAGAACCCGCTCTGGAAAGAGCAAATCAAAGTAATATTCCGGTCGTCAACGTTAATGATGCCGTAATGCCCAATGCACAACACTACGTTGGTAACGTTCAAAAAGATAATGGCGTTCGTGTCGCGCAATGGTTTATTCAGCATTATCCACAAGGCGGAAAAGTTGCCGTTATTGAAGGACAACCTGGCGTATATGCAGCAGGACAGCGTACCCGCGGCTTTAAAGAGACACTGGATACTAACGGTAAATTCAATATCGTCGCGAGTGTCCCTGCTAACTGGAGTCGTGAACAGGCGTACAATGCCGCAACCACTCTCCTTCAACAACATCCCGATCTCATCGGTTTCTACGCCAATAATGACACCATGGCACTCGGTGTTGTTGAAGCTGTACGAGCAATGAATAAAGCAGAACAGACGAAAGTATTTGGCACTGATGGTATTTCCGATGCATACGCATCTATCAAACGTGGCGAACTAACTGGTACCGTCGATAGCTTCCCAGTTCTGACGGGAGAAGTTGCCATGAATGTCACATTACGTCTGATTAATGGTCAGAAACTGTCACGTGTGATCTCCACTCCACAAGCACTGATAACCAAAGAGAACGTTGAAGCATTTTCCACCAAAGACCAGGAAAAACTGCGTCAACTTTTAACTCAGCAGTAATAGGTAAGGTGGAGAGTGTATGGAACAGTATCGTTTAATGATGCGTGGCATCAGCAAAACCTACGGCAGTGCTGCCGCTTTACAGAATGTCGATTTTGCCGTGAAGCCAGGAGAAGTTCATGCCCTTATTGGTGAGAATGGCGCGGGTAAGTCTACCCTGCTGAATATTCTATCCGGAGTTCGGGCAGCAGATAGCGGAGAAATCAACGTGAATGGCATACCGGTGCAGATGAGCAATCCACTGAGTGCACGCCATGCGGGTATTGCGATGATTCATCAAGAGTTGCAGCATATTCCAGAGCTCTCTGTCGCACAAAATATGTTTCTCGGTCGTCCCATGACAAAAGCGGGAGGATTATGGGTCGACCGGAAAGCACAGGTTGCCCGAGCGAAAAGAATTCTACAGCGACTCGATCCATCGATTGATCCTAACGAACCCATCAAAAATTTAAAGGTATCACAGCAGCAGATCGTCGAGATTGCTCGTGCCATGCTCGATGATGCCAAAATTATTGCCATGGATGAGCCAACGTCTAGTTTGACACCACGTGAATTTGATCGTCTGGCAGAACTGATTTCAGATCTGAAATCTACCGGCGTCTCATTGATCTACGTTTCGCATAAGATGAATGAAATTTTTCGGGTTTGTGATCGGGCAACAATTATGCGTGATGGTTGTCAGGTGGGTGTTGTGAATATTCATGATGAAACCGAAGAAAGTATCGTCGCTAAAATGGTGGGACGGAAGATAGAAAAACTAGGACATAACTCGTACGTTACTGACAAAGAAATACTACGTGTTGAAAATCTGTCTCGCGATAAGTACGTCCAGCCAGCAAACTTTAGTGTTCATGCTGGAGAGGTTCTGGGTATTGCAGGTCTGGTTGGTGCAGGTCGTACGGAGTTATTGAAGCTGATTGCCGGATTAGATAAACGAACCACTGGTAATGTCATCGTCAATAATACTGCCGTACGCAATCATAATATTAATGATGCAATTCGTGCAGGAATTGGTCTGGTACCTGAAGATCGTAAAAAAGAAGGTATTATCAAAATAAGATCGGTGAAAATGAATATGGCGCTACCGTCCCTGCGTCAGTTCACTACCGCAGGGATCTTGAGTAAACCGAAGCTTGATCGTACAGCACATGATGTGATGAGTGATCTAAATCTTCGTCCACTTGATATTGAAAAAACGATCGGTACGTTAAGCGGAGGTAATCAGCAGAAAGTGATTATTGGTCGTTGGGTAGCAGCCGATACAAAAGTATTTTTATTTGATGAGCCAACACGGGGAATTGATATTGGCGCAAAATCTGAAATATATAATTTAATAGAGAAATTAGCAAAATCAGGTAAAGCAATTATTGTTGTTTCGTCCGAAATGACAGAGATTATTCGTATCTCTGACCGAGTATTAGTCATGCGGGAAGGTAAAATAACAAAAGAATTATCTAATGACATGATAACAGAAGAAAACATTGCTCGCTTTGCCATTAATGATCTAGAAACTGCGTAATATCATTCCTGCATATTTATAAAGGCTATATTTATGATGACTAAAACAACCAGTCGCATAGCGACATCTATACCCTCGCAGCTAAAATTTAATTTACGTGATGCTGGAACACTAATTGGCTTGCTGATTATTATCATAACGTTTTCTTTTTTATCACCGGTATTTTTTACTGTTCCTAATCTTTTGAATATATTACAACAATCCTCCCTTAATGCTTTAATTGCTATGGGGATGACTCTCGTCATTATTTCTGGCGGAATTGATCTCTCGGTTGGGCCAACCGCTGCTCTGTCTGCTGTTCTAGGTGCCACGCTGATGATCTCTGGTGTTCCTATGCCCATCGCACTTCTCGCAACTTTAGGTATTGGGGCGATGTGTGGAATATTCAGTGGCTCATTAATTGCCTATGCAGGTCTGCAACCCTTTATTGTGACTCTGGGTGGACTTTCACTATTTCGTGCTATCGCCTTAATCTATACCGGGGGAAGCCCTGTCTTTGGTATTCCAGGTGAGTTTCGTAGTTTTATTAATGGGACATTATTCAGTATACCGGTTCCTATTATCATTGTTGCTGTCATTGCCCTGACATTATGGACTGTAATGAATAAAACCCCATTGGGTGAATATATTCTGGCAATTGGTGGTAATGAAGAGGCTGCCCGGGTTGCAGGTGTCCCTGTCAAACGAACAAAAATGACTGTCTATATCATCTCCGGAATGCTGGCTTCACTTGCATCATTAATTTTGATTGGGAGACTCGGAGCGGCAGAACCTACTATCGGTAATCTCTGGGAATTGGATGCCATTGCAGCCGCAGCCATTGGCGGAGCCTCACTGATGGGAGGAAAGGGTAGCATCTTCGGTACGCTGATTGGCGTCATTATTCTTGGTGCATTACGTAATGGGTTAACATTATTAAATATTCAGGCTTTTTATCAATTGCTTGCAACAGGTCTGATTATTATCATAGCAATGTTGATCGATAGGGCTACCCGAGGCAATTAATGAAGCTAGATCCGCGAGCCATTGGTGCTCAAATCCGTATGCGTTTACCACAACTGACCCCACTAGAACGCCGTGTGGTAGAGGCAATAACATCACGCACTGATATTACTGAGCAAACATCATTAAAAGAGATCGCTCAGGAAAATAGTGTCTCTGAAGCCATGATAGTGAAGATCGCTAAAAAGCTGAACTTTACCGGCTTCAGACACTTCAGAAGTAGCTTAATTTATTACAAGGAATCTGAAGTCGCGGGATTACATGCGGAAATTGAACCTGATGATTCATCGGAGCAGCTACTGGCCAAAGTTTTTAGAACATCCATTCAGGCTATAGAAGAAACAATGTCTATCCTGGATATTTCTGAATTCAATCGCGCAGCTGACATTATATTTAAAGCACGTCATATCGACTTATATGCAGTGGGTGGCTCAGCAACTGTTGCTCGTGACCTGTCTCATAAAATGCTTAAAATCGGCATTAAGTCAATGGCTTATGATGATGCACATGTCATGTTGATGTCTGCTGCTGTGTTATCAGACGATGATGTTGTCATCGCCATCAGCCATTCTGGTTCAACACGTGCCGTTAATGATGCCGTCAAACTGGCGGCACGAAACGGAGCCAAAGTGATTGTGATAACTAATTATGCCGAGTCACCTATTGCACGTAATTCACATGTGGTGCTCAACTCAACTTCTCAAGGATCGCATTTACTCGGAGAAAATGCCGCGTCACGTATAGCTCAACTCAATATTCTCGATGCTTTATTTGTAGCTATCGCGAAAAAAGATCTTGCGCGCGCGGAGAGAAATCTTACGAAAACTCAGCATGCGGTTCAGAATCACCGGGAATTCTAACTATGAGTAAAATCGTTGTCGTTGGCAGTCTGCATTACGATATTATGCTAGATGCTCATCACCGTCCGGAAAAAGGCGAAACTGTAATGGGAACCGCTTGCCATTATAAATTTGGCGGAAAAGGCGGAAACCAGGCCATTGCAGCTTCAAAAGCTGGAGCAACAGTCTCTTTTGCTGGGGCAGTGGGAGCTGACGAACAAGGAAGGTTCTTACTGCACGTTTTACAAAGTGCCGGAGTCGGCTGTGATGCAGTAGAGATTATTGATACGGTTCCCTCTGGAATGAGTGTTGCTATCACTGATGCTGAAGGCGACTATGGTGCAGTTATTGTCTCTAATGCCAATCAGCATATTTCGGAAAAGACCTTCCACGACGATATATTCTGGCAGCATACAGGCATGCTGATTTTACAGAATGAAGTACCGGAAGTGACCAATATTGCAGCTTCAACAGAAGCTCGTCGGCGGGGGATTTCCGTCCTTATTAATGCCGCCCCCGCTCGTCAGTTACATGTTGATTTGGAAAAGAATATTGATTTACTGCTTGTAAATGCAGTGGAAGCCCGTGATATGTCCAATATTACGGTTAACTCTCTGGATACTGCAATGCAAGCAGCAGAAGCTCTAGCACAACGATTTCCACAGGTTGTCGTAACTGCTGGCGAACATGGCGTTGCCTGGTGCGAGTCTGGAAATATTGCACACAGTCTGGAAGCGAAGAAAATATCGCTAATTAGTACCCATGGTGCCGGAGATTGCTTTACTGGTGTCCTGAGTCACGCTCTGAGTCAAAAACAGTCTCTTGCAGATGCCGTTATGCTTGCCAATGATGCCGCCGCGCGACACGTTTCGCAGCCTCGGTAACATCAAGCTATATGATTAAAATAGCCCTCAATCACGACTACGCTTGAAATAAAGAGCTCCGACTCATACAGATGAGTCGGAGCCTAAAGCTTATCTGGCCTGAGCAACCGCCTCGCCCAGTTGCCATACCGCCATGGCATAATGGGTGCTGTGGTTATAACGAGTGATGGTGTAGAAATTCGGTAAGCCGTACCAGTATTGATAACGGTTACCCATATCAAAACGGAGCAGACTGGCTTCCTGATGCTTGCCCAGCGAACCTTGTGGGCTCAGACCTGATTGTGCTAAAGCCGACACGCTGTATTTGGTTTTAAAACCATTTGCCAGCCCAGGAACTTGTCCGTTAGCAGGAACAGCAACGACATCGCCTTTCTTCCAGCCATGTGCTTTGAAATAGTTTGCGACACTGCCTATCGCATCTTCAGCATTCCATAAGTTCACATGACCATCGCCGTTAAAATCAACCGCGTACTCTTTAAAAGAGGATGGCATAAACTGGCCATATCCCATCGCACCAGCAAAAGATCCTTTCAGTGATAGCGGATCGACCTGCTCTTTACGAGCCATTAGCAGGAAAGTTTCCAGTTCACCAGAAAAGTACTCAGCACGCCGAGGATAAGCAAAGGAGAGAGTTGAAAGCGCGTCAATAATACGCGTTTTACCCATCACCCGACCCCAGCGTGTTTCTACTCCAATGATGCCAACAATAATTTCTGGCGGTACACCATATATCTGGTAAGCACGGTTTAGCGCGGATTCGTACTGATTCCAGAATTGCACACCATTCTGCACATTATCCGGCGTGATAAATTTACCGCGATAACGTAGCCATGCCCCATTAGGGCCAGGTGGTGGAGCGACGGTAGGTGCTTGCTGATCCATCAAGCGTAATACATAGTCGAGTTTTTTCGTCTGCGACAGAATTTCATGCATTTGCTGGCGGTCAAAACCATGTTCTGTGACCATTTTATTAATGAATTTTTCGGCTTCAGGGTTATAAGCAAAATCTCCGGTAGCCATAAAAACATTATGATCGGGTTGCAGTAGAAAACCACCTGTTTGTGGCGTGACTTCGGCTACCGGTTTGCTGCTGCAAGCAGATAGCAGCGCAATAAGGGGGAATATCGCAAGTGATGAGTAGCGCATCTGATCGGGTATCCGTATCGTTTTCCAGAAATGCCTCTAAGGTAGTGCAATGTTACTCGTTTGCCCACCTTGTTTACACCCTCTAGTGTCCACTAAAACGTGAGCCTGAGAATATTCAGCCCAGCAAAATGTCGATAATATCATCATGGATTGCCTGCCATTCCTGGTCGCTAAAGTTATAAAATCTGAAACCCCGCAAAGTAAAAGCCCCTTCTGTTGCCAGTAATGCCAGACGCAGGCGACGCCCTGCCAGGCTTGAGGTATCGAACATTGCAAACAGGTCTTTATAAAAAATAGTCGTTTCAGCCTGAAAGGCGGGTGCCCGAATAAAGCTGGCCATCAGCGCGACTGCACGGGTGATGACTTCTGCATCTTCATTTCGGTTGGCCTCAACATGGGCCTGGATCCGCATTTTTGGACTGTCACCCCATTTCGCTAAAAACGCTTCCACCACCCTATCGTAATTAGCGACAACCCGACGCAGCATCGTATCAATTAGCGTGTCCTTATTCGTAAAAGCATAAAGCACGCCGCCCTTACTGACCTGCGCCTCTTTAGCTACGGCTTCAAAAGTCAGATTAGCCGCACCCTCACGAAGAACCACTGCTTCAGCAGCATCGAGTAATGCATCCCGATTTATTGTTTTGTGTCGCCCCATCACCTTATCCTTTTCAATCCGTCTGGACGGATATATATTGTTCTCTGGTTTATTTCAATACAATTGCGCGGTCTGGCGCAAAGAGGTTTTAAGATGTTGTTCCTTCAGAATCGGTGGTTCGTACTACTGTCAGCCCTGCTGGCATTTTTACCTATCATAATCGATATGACTATTCTGCACATCGCCGTTCCTTCGATTACCCTGGCGCTAAGTGCCAGTGGAAATGAAGTGTTATGGATCATCGATATCTATCCGCTCATTATGGCAGGGCTACTGGTTCCAATGGGCACATTGTCAGACCGGGTCGGACATCGACGTATGTTGCTGGCAGGCCTGGTGGTATTTATGATTGCCTCACTGGCCGCCGCATTCTCGCCTACCGCAGGTCTGTTAATAGCTGCCCGTATCCTGCTTGCTATTGGCGGAGCCATGGTAATGCCGAATATTCTGGCAATTATCCGGCATACCTTCGATGATCCCAAAGAACGAGGTATTGCTCTGGGCCTCTGGGGAACGGTGGGTTCAGCCGGAGCTGCCCTCGGTCCGTTAAGTGGCGGAGCACTGCTCGAACATTTCTGGTGGGGCTCGGTGTTTCTGATCAACGTCCCTGTCATTCTGGTGGTTCTGCTAATGGCTTATCTAAGTCTGCCACGCCATACTTCAACCATGAAGGGAGACTGGGCGCCAGGACAATCTCTGGTTCTGATTATCGGCCTGATAGCGACTGTTTACGCGGTAAAATCGGGCTTCAAGGTAGAAAGTTCTCCTCTGTTCAGCTGCCTGATACTCGCCGTTGGACTCGGTCTGCTGACGTGGTTCATCCGTAAACAGCTTTCCAGTACCAATCCGATGTTGGATCTTTCCTTGTTTAGTCGGCCGGCTATCTGCATTGGTATTATTATGGCGCTGGTTGTCAGTGGTGCACTGATGGGGGTGGAATTGACCCTGGCCCAGGAATTGCAGTTTGTGATGGGATATTCTCCTCTCCAGGCCGGTATTTTTATGATACCACTCGCGGTGGGCTCTGCATTGGGTGGCCCTGTAGCAGGCTATGCCACGGCTTTATGCGGACTGCGAGGTGTGGCTGCAACCTCACTGCTGGCAGCGGCAGGATGCCTCGCAGGGCTTGGCATCAGTGATCTCAGTCATCCAAGTATCATGGTTATTATTTTACTGACCGTATTGGGTATTTCGCTCAGTATTGGTCTGACGGCATCTTCGATTGCAATTATGGACAGCTCACCTGCCGAAAAAGCAGGAGCCGCGGGGTCGCTTGAGGTCACGGGTTATGAGCTGGGAGCAGGTCTGGGTATCACCTTTTTTGGTGTTCTGCTTTCAACAACCTACTCGAATACCCTTGTTTTGCCAGATGGACTACCAGCAGACATGCAATCCGCTGCTGCTAGTTCAATCAGCGACACAATGGTCATCGCAAACCAATTAGGTGGGGCCGGAGCCGCGCTTGCAGAGGCTGGTCGTGTAGCATTTTCCGACGCACACAGTATTGTGCTGCTGACATCGGCAAGCATGATAGCCATTCTGGCTGTGGCGGTGTTTTTTATGCTACGAAACTATCAAATTTCAGTCGTAAATCAGTCGCATTAAGAGAATAAGTGATTAAAAAATGGGTGCATATAAATGCGCCCATTTTATTTAATAAGACAGCTACTTACGGGGCTCTTAAGAAGAGATGATTTCTCTTTCAGCGTTTTAACAAGGGCTTTCTATCGAAATAGCGTTTGGCATTGTTAAAACAAACATCCTGAATTAACTGACTCAGCATAGCTTCATCATCAGGGATTTCCCCATCAGTTGCCCATTGCCCCACCAGATTGCAAAGCAGACGACGGAAATATTCGTGACGCGTGTAAGAGAGGAAACTACGTGAGTCTGTCAGCATTCCGACAAACTGACTCAGTAGACCCATCTGTGAAAGTTGTGTCAGTTGACGCAACATGCCATCTTGCTGATCGTTAAACCACCAGCCGGAACCAAACTGTATTTTCCCGCCAACCCCGCCCCCCTGGAAATTACCGCACATGGTCGCAAGGACTTCGTTATCTTTAGGATTCAGGCAGTAGAGAATAGTTTTTGGCAGTTCATGGGTGACGTCAAGCGCATCAAGCAGACGAGCAAGCGTCCAGCCAATCGAACTATCACCGATAGAGTCAAACCCTGTATCTGGCCCTAACTGCCGATACATACGGGTATTATTATTGCGAATAGCACCAAGGTGCAGCTGCATTACCCAGCCACGCGCTGCATACTGACGGCCCAGCCATACCAGCACTGCGCTAGAGAATTGAGCAATCTCATCTTCAGTGAGTGATTCCCCTGCCAGACGTTTTCCAAGAATAGCATCCAGCTGGCTGTCCTCTGGAACAGGTGCAAAACGCAAAACATCAATACCATGGTCAGCAGAGCGGCAACCACAAGCATCAAAGTGATCAAGGCGACGGGTCAGAGCCTGACGTAAATCAGCAAAGCGGGTGATATTCACATCCGCAGCAGCCTGTAATTTACCGATATAGTCGGCAAAACCGTCCAGTTCGATTTTAAACACTTTGTCAGGGCGCCAGCTTGGTGCAACTTCTATTTCGAACTGACTGTCTGCGGCAATTTGCTGATGGTATTCCAGAGAATCCACAGGATCATCAGTGGTCCCCACCATATGGACTTTCATCTGACGCATAATGCCACGGGCAGAAAATTCAGCAGTTGCCAGTTTCTCATTGCATTGGTTCCAGATGGCTTCTGCACTGTCCGGGCCAAATAACTTGCCAGCAATCCCAAACGGACGACGTAATTCTAAATGAGTCCAGTGATAGAGTGGATTACCTAACGTTTTTGGCACGGTATCAGCCCAAGCCAGGTACTTTTCCCAGTCGCTGGTTTCTTTACCCGTGATTAGCGACTCATCCACCCCAGCACAGCGCATCGCGCGCCATTTATAATGATCGCCTTCCAGCCAGATTTGTCCAAGATTAGCGAACCGACGATCTTCGGCAATGTCTCTGGGATTTAAATGGCAGTGATAATCATAAATTGGCATCTCTGCCGCGTACTGGTGATAAAGCCTACGACCAATTTCATTTTTTAGTAAAAAATCTTCCGTCATAAATGCTGCCATTGTTTCTCTCCTGCAGAGACGAGGATACCGATCCCCTCAGGGTGTCATTCATCACCGCCCCCAGAGAAATCCTCGTCATATTGACTATCCGGCATTATTTCAGCCTGTATATACCCAAAATAATTCGAGTTGCTTGCAGGCACCAAGCGAAGGGCGTCGATGAGCATAGAGACACTATGTGATTCGGCGAGCTGAGTGCAGGTAACTGAACTATGGCGAGTACCAAAAAGCTGATGGCAATAGGTATCACAAAAAAGTGTGAAGTAGCACATAGACTGGAGAGATCTTATAGGGAGATCAAAAAATACCATATGACGAATCAGGCTTTGTGACAGGAGTCACGAAACAAGCATTTTACCCATTGATTTAAAACGTAAACATTGATAATGAAACGATGTTATTTTTTAAATGAAACGTAATTCCCCTTGAAAATATTAACGATTATATCGTTAACCAGCCGGTACTTACTGAGCGTAAAATTTCGGCTTTGAAAGAGACGCTTATGATTGATCATTTATCGTCAGATTCACATACGGGATCGAGCATCTGTATCTGCGAAAAAGTATTGTTCAACAGAGTGCGATTCGGCATTTTTAATGCCAGAGCAAGCTGATTTTGCTCCGTCAGGAGTAGAGACTGAGACTCAAGCACTTTAAAAGTATCGATATCTGATTTAAGCAAATCCAGAGCTTCACGCGTCAGGATATGTGGGCTAAATGCTCCGGTTGTTTTCAATGCGACCAGACGCTGGCGCAATAACTCATTCGATGCACTATTACGTGCAAAATAGCCGCTGGCAATATCATCTTCCGCCAGATGAATATGCGTTTGCCCAAGGATAAAAGCCGCTTTATTTTTCAATTCAGCAATCAGCATCGTGAAGTGAATATTATCGATCAATTGCTTATTCGTCAGGTCAGAAAGCAAACTGGTCAGTAGCATTTCCAGATCGCTGAACGCACGGCGCAACGGGATGATATGCAGGCGAATAAAGCGCGGATCATCTTGTTTTTGATTGGCATAGATAGCCTCTTCAATAGCAGCAAGAGCCTTACTTTTGATCTCACTAAACTTCATTAAGTGGCTGAACCTGGCTGCTTCCAAAAGCAAGGTCGCTTTTTGATCAAGCCCGTCAATTTTGTGGCCTAACTCTTCCAGTTGCTGGCTCAGGGTCTCTGTGCTTTGCCGTGCAGAGAGAATATTGACCGTCGAGAGTAATGTTGTTTGCTGAGTTAGCTGGCTGATAACGTCAGTCTGCGCCTGGCTTAAGGAATGGTTTAACTCTTGCCTTAGCATTTCTGCCACGCCGACAGATCCATCACCGGGAAATACCAGATGCTTTACGATACGTCCTCCGGCATCACGGACCGTACCGCCAAAAATCTGTAACGCTCCGCTAGCAAGCCCTTCCATCACCTCAGGTGAAAGAGGTAAAGCACGCTCCAGCAACTCAGGGATATTCATAAATTCACCTCTGCAGCAAATTGTTCTGCTGCCAGTCTGGCCCGAATACTGCCGATCACTAATACCGCAGGCACTGTGACGCTATAAGCCGTTCCGGTAAAGGCAAATATAATGCCGACTACCCCCGTTAAAATACCCAGAAACTGACCAGCCACAGGAATAGCAGCAATCGCCCCGCGTTGAAGAATAAAGCCACCGACAGCGAGCAAAGCCGGGGCCATTCCTCCGACACTGCGTGCTGCTGCATGCGTTATTCCCATACTGAGTTTTTGGCTGGCCAGATTCTCACGTAAAACCTGTTCAAACTCAGCACGTTCTGTCTCAGACAGCTTATTCTTATAATCAGTAATCACCTTTTCAGCGATTTTCTCTTCTGTTTTCATCAGGCTATCATTGCTATCAGTTTCAATCGCCACTTTACTGGCGACATCTGCCAGTACTTTTCGATACTGTACGCCGCGTCGACGCAGCAGATTCATGACGCTGTCTCCTCCCATACTCTGGAGTTCCATCGTCAGTTTTAACGGGCAACGCTCATCTTTACTGATACCAGCAGAGTATTTACCCGAAATGATCTCAGCCAGAAATGCTTTCTCTTCATTCGTCGCCTGCTGTAACAGCGGATAGAGATCCGCATCGTCACGGGCAAAATCGATATTTTTCATTATGAGTTAACATATCCAGAAAGTAGGTACTGATAGATACCGATAAGTGTACCTCTTTAGCGTGGACTTTTTAACCTTCTGGCTATCAACATTACTCTCCAGAAGAGCATCAAGCTGGCTCTGTGTCGATTACCGGGGATAGCCGATACCAGAGCATCGCCTGGCTCCTGAAGGCGCTAAAAAACGGCTATATGTCTATTAATTGACACAATTGATGCATAGGAAATCGATCTACCGTGAAGCTAATCACAATTGTAGTGCTTGTCCATAGACAATTTTATTGATTCTAATAATGTAGTGTCATCTTTAATGGGAGACTATATAAAATGTTCATTTGCTGTCAGACATCTTATATCTCAAAATGGTTTAATATTGACAACCGCATCGTCAATCACATCCCTTAATAGCCTCTGTTAGTCATCTCTATACTCCAGAATAGATTTATAAAAATCTGTTTTGCCTGATACAGGCATAATTTATTTTTGTTTCTGTCGAGCAGCCAAAAATCTCATCTCTGTGTTTTCCTTAACACAAAGAGCTATTTTTCACGGCCGTATATCAGAAACCTAAATAACGACGCGAGTATTTAAACTAATTAACCATTTCGATAGTACATCACTATCGACAACGGCATTGCTATTACTTAATTAAAATATTAAGGGTTGTCTTATGAATAACTTTAAACACTTGCCTGAACCATTCCGTATCCGTGTTATTGAGCCAGTAAAACGCACCACTGCAGAACATCGTGAAGAAGCCATTATTAAATCAGGGATGAATCCATTCTTACTGGATAGTGAAGATGTTTTTATTGATTTATTAACCGATAGTGGTACTGGTGCTATTACTCAAAATATGCAAGCGGCAATGTTCCGCGGCGACGAAGCTTACAGTGGCAGCCGTAGTTATTATGCTTTAGCGAACGCAGTTAAAGATATTTTTAACTATCAATATACTATTCCTACTCACCAAGGTCGTGGTGCCGAGCAAATTTATATTCCGGTACTGATTAAAAAACGTGAGCAAGAAAAAGGCTTAGACCGTACAAAAATGGTTGTCTTATCAAACTATTTCTTTGATACCACACAAGGCCATAGCCAAATCAATGGCTGTACTGTTCGCAACGTGTATACCAAAGAAGCCTTTGATACTTCTGTTCGCGATGACTTCAAAGGTAACTTTAACCTTGAAGAGTTAGAAAAAGTTATTCAGGAAGTAGGTGCTGCACATATTCCTTATATTGTAGCCACGATTACCTGTAACTCAGCCGGTGGTCAGCCAGTTGCCCTGGGGAATTTAAAAGCAGCCTATGAGATTGCACAGAAATATGATATTCCAGTAGTAATGGACTCTGCTCGCTTTGCTGAAAATGCGTACTTCATTCAGCAGAGAGAAGCGGAATATAAAGGCTGGAGCATTGAAGAAATTACCCGTGAAACCTACAAATACGCTGACTTGTTAGCCATGTCAGCGAAAAAAGATGCCATGGTGCAAATGGGTGGACTGCTGTGTATTAAAGATGACAGCCTCTTCGATGTTTATACCGAATGTCGTACCCTTTGTGTGCTCCAGGAAGGTTTCCCAACCTATGGTGGTTTAGAAGGCGGCGCGATGGAACGTCTGGCGGTTGGCCTTTATGATGCTATGGGTCAAGACTGGCTGGCCTATCGTATTACCCAGGTACAGTACTTGGTGGATGGCCTGGAAGCTATTGGTATCTATTGCCAGCAAGCGGGTGGCCATGCTGCATTTGTCGATGCGGGAAGATTACTACCACATATCCCTTCCGATCAATTCCCGGCTCAAGCCCTGGCCTGTGAGCTTTATAAGGTTGCGGGTATCAGAGCGGTAGAAATCGGCTCATTCCTGTTGGGACGTGATCCTAAAACGGGCGAACAGTTAGCTTGCCCTGCAGAATTACTGCGCTTAACTATTCCTCGTGCAACCTATACGCAAACTCATATGGACTTTATTATTGAAGCCTTTGAGAAAGTCAAAGAGAATGCTAAAAATATTAAAGGGCTGACCTTTACCTATGAGCCTAAAGTACTTCGTCACTTTACTGCAAAATTAAAAGAAGTCGAATAATCGACATCATTAAAGACCATGTTTTTATATGGTCTTTAATTTTTTATTTCACTATTTGATAGTTCATCATAACAGTCTATATCTAGAATAATTAAAATTACTTACAGAAACACACTCAGATAATCGATAAGCATTAATAATACTCTGTAATTTACTGAGCCATATAAAGCAATATCTATCGCCTAAATAATTCGAGTAACTTGCCACCCTACTTAAAGTTATTTGAAAGATCATAGATATAAGTAATTTGAAATGTGACGGATATAACCTCTGTTTATTGATCAATAAGGAAGTGCGATGGAAGAAAATACAAATGCTAAACACTCCTCCTTCTGGGGCATTATGGTTATTGCCGGAACCGTTATTGGCGGAGGAATGTTTGCATTACCCGTTGACCTCGCGGGAGCGTGGTTTTTCTGGGGAGCTTTTATTTTAATTATAGCCTGGTTTTCAATGCTACACTCTGGGCTATTATTACTAGAAGCTAATTTAAACTACCCTATCGGTTCCAGTTTCAACACTATCACCAAAGATTTAATCGGCAACAAGTGGAATATTTTTAGTGGTATCACTGTTGCTTTCGTACTCTATATACTAACGTATGCCTATATATCGGCTAATGGCGCCATCATTAGTGAAACGATAGCAATGAATTTTGGCAGTCACGTGAATCCTCGTATTGTAGGTATCAGTACTGCCATTTTTGTTGCTGCGGTATTATGGGTGAGTTCATTAGCAGCCAGTAGAATCACTTCTTTTTTCCTTGGATTAAAGATCATCGCCTTCGTGGTGGTATTCGGTTCATTTTTCTTCAAGGTTGATTATTCTATCCTGAAGGATATCAATGCCGTTGACGGCGGTGAAAGCTTCTATTTTCCTTATATATTTATGGCTGTTCCTGTTTGCCTTGCTTCTTTTGGCTTCCATGGCAACATCCCTAGTCTGATTATTTGTTATGGAAAACGAAAAGAAAAACTGATCAAGAGTATTGTTTTTGGTTCTTCGCTGGCACTGGCTATTTATCTATTCTGGTTATATTGCACTATGGGTAATATCCCACGCGAGAGCTTTAAAGAGATCATCGCTTCTGGGGGTAATGTCGATTCATTAGTGAAATCATTCCTCGGAACCAATACCAGCGGAGTAATGGAGTTCTTCCTGCTATTATTCTCGAACTTAGCCGTAGCCAGCTCCTTTTTCGGTGTAACGTTGGGACTGTTCGATTACCTGGCTGACTTGTTTAAAATCGACAATTCAAACTTAGGTCGTTTTAAAACTATCCTGTTAACTTTTATTCCCCCTGCACTGCTCTATTTACTGTTCCCGAATGGCTTTATCTATGCCATCGGTGGTGCCGGGCTGTGTGCAACTATCTGGGCCGTTATTGTGCCAGCAATCCTTGCCCTGAAATCAAGACAACGCTTCCCGAATCAAATCTTTACTGTGTGGGGAGGCCGCGTTATTCCAGGCATGGTCATCGCCTTCGGTATCCTGGTGATTGTCTGCTGGTTCGGTAGTATGTTGAGTATCCTGCCGCGCTTTGGTTGATCGATTGTTATATACCCTAAATAATTCGAGTTGCCTGTAGGCGCCAAGTTCAGGTCGTCGATGAGCATAGATAAACTCTGTGATTCGGCGGCATGAACGCCGGCAACACCCAGGCAACTTGAAGTATGACGGGTATAGACGCTGTTACGAGGTTGAAAGGACTATTTAACCTCGTGACACGTTACTGAGATTCGGTATTCCTAAACGGCACTGGCCAAAATAACGCAAGAACTCAGTTACCTCGCAGGGGTAATAACCGGTACATGAGAGGCGACATCCATTGGCAGCAAGCCAAGTAAACGAGGGTCTCTTTGTACTTCAACCTGATAAGAATAAGGCACAAATCCTGAGCGGATGTAAAAACGTAGAGCGCCAGGGCTGTCAAAAGTACAGGTATGTACCCAGAAACGTTTAATCGATCGCGACCATGCCAGCTCAATAGCAGAGGACATTAGCGCCTTGCCCAGTCCCTTACCTGTCGAATTGCCAGCCAGTGCAAAATAGCCCAGTTCGCATTCATCTGGCTCAGTAAAATCAAGCTCTAGTAAACCAATATC
>Ga0308165_1002195_pt1 | contig 24288 bp, 28 predicted proteins | sample PhyWR2_FD_201032 | JGI IMG/M metagenome (GOLD analysis project Ga0308165, IMG submission 201032) | Phyllosphere microbial communities from UC Gill Tract Community Farm, Albany, California, United States - DLSLW.R2 | ecosystem: Host-associated > Plants > Phyllosphere > Unclassified | place: USA... | reverse complement strand
GATCGGATCGTAAAAATTATCAATGATGAAATCGTAAAATAAAAAAATTGGATAAACAATATACCATTCGGTATGTTGACCATTAACAATCCAGTCTTTTTGAGATGAGTAGCATTAATAACAGGGCTTGATTTTAACGAACCACCAGAAAGAATACTTAGAAAAGATAAAATAATATGAGTCCATTAGAAATAATGAAATCCTGTATTGGTCAAGAGTTTTCGGCGTCGCCATCGCCATTTATGCATTGGTTGAATCCTGTTGTGAAAAGTGTAGAAACGGGTGCTTTAGAATTTGAATACCGGGTTCGCCCAGAGTGGCTCAATCCCATTGGAAATCTGCACGGCGGCGTAACTGCAGCTATTGTTGATGACGTTTTGGGTGCTACTATGTTTTCTTTAAATGAAGCTTATTTTTACACCACTATCAACAATGTGATTGATTATTTTTCAACTGCAAAATCAGGTGAGACCATCATCGCAAAAACTCTTATTATCAAGAAAGGAAGGCAATTCATCAACGCAGAATGTGAGATCTGGAATGCCGATAAGACGAGATTAATTGCCAAAGGTTCTTCCAATTTATTTAAAACTGAAATAAAAAAAAATACATGAAACGAGTTGTCATAACAGGTTTAGGTACCATCAATCCATTAGGAAATGATGTAGACACCTTTTGGAAAAACAGCCTTGAAGGAAAAAACAATACGGGCATTATTTCCCGTTTTGATGCGTCAAAATTTCGCACTCAAATTGCATCAGAAATAAAAGATTTTGAGCCCCAAAAATACTTGGATCGAAACGAAATAAAACGAAGCGATTTATTTACGCAATATGCTTTATACAGTGCTTCGCAGGCTTTGGAAGATTCAGGTTTAAATATTTCCACCATCGATCCATTCGACATCGGCGTGATTTGGGGAGTAGGACAAGGCGGAATGGAAACTTTTGAGACAGAAGTTGAAAATTACGTAACCGGGAATTATATCCCTCGATTCAGCCCGTTTTTTGTGCCCCGATTGATTGTTAATATGGCTTCGGGAATGATTTCGATGAAATTTGGTTTGCAGGGCATCAATTACACCACTGTATCAGCCTGTGCGACAGCCAATACAGCGATTATGGATGCGTTTAATTACATCCGTATGGGCAAAGCGAAAGTCTTTGTGAGCGGTGGTTCCGAAGCGCCGATTACCGCAGCATCGGTGGGTGGCTTTGCTGCAATGAAAGCGATGAGCACAAGAAATGAAGACCCGAAAACAGCCAGTCGTCCGTTTGATAAAAATCGAGATGGTTTTGTAATGGGAGAAGGAGCTGGAGCGTTGATTTTGGAAGAATATGAACATGCCAAAAAGCGAGGAGCCAAAATTTATGCCGAGTTGGTGGGTGCGTCGATGACTGCAGATGCTTACCATATGACATCGCCCCATCCTGAGGGTATAGGAGCGGCAAAAGCCATGCAGCTTGCTATGGAAGAAGCAAAACTCAATTTTTCGGAATTGGATTATTTAAATTTGCACGCCACCTCCACACCTGTTGGCGATATTGCAGAACTAAAAGCCGTCGAAAAAACGTTCAAAGGTTCCAAAAATTTGTGGGTCAGTGCCACCAAATCCATGACGGGACATTTATTGGGAGCAGCCGGAGCAATTGAAGCTATTTTAGCTATAAAATCGATTACTGACGATATCATTCCGCCAACCATTAATATCGAAGAACTGGATACGGACATCCCGGAAACTATTCAAATTGTCAAACACAAACCGATGCAAAAGGTCATCAAAACCGCTATGAGCAACGCTTTTGGATTTGGTGGACATAATGCTACTTTGGTTTTTCGTAACATTTAAATTTAGTTAACAAGGAAAGAAATACTTAATATAACAGCTAAACAAACAGCAATTTAGGGGGAGCTGCAGTAATCTTAGGAAATGCTATAAACAGCGACCCAAAAATAAGGATCGTGTTTACATGCCCTGTTTGGTCTGCAAAACTAGGGAGTCGCCTACAAGACAAGCTTCAAAATTTGCAGGTATTTCTGATGAACCGGATTTTACAACGGTTCATACCTTTTGTGCATCAGTAATGAATGCACCCCTATTTTTTAAATACAAATGGAGGTTGAACACGACCTCCATTTGTATCATGTATTTAAGTCGAAACCAAAACTTCTCCACTGGACACCATCTGGTCTATATTCCAATCAAAGCCAGCGACCATTCCGGTGACCGATATCATGGGAAAAAAATGGATATTTCCATATAAGTTCTGATGATATTCCATGAATTCCTTATCATGATTCTTCAGCCATTTATCAAGCTCGACAGACGTAGGTGATGGTATCCAGTCCCACAAGTATATCTTAGAGTTCCTATTGAGGCTTCGATCTCTAGTTTATTTTAAAATAAGTTTTTAATACACTTATAAATTGAAATAATGATTTGGAGGCTTATTAAGAAAAAATATAGCACGTATTCACTTTTTGATACAATAAATCACTTATCTAACCATAGAAACCAACAGTGATTTCTAACTTCTAATATATTATAACTTGATAACAGGTATTGATTATAAACCATGGAAAGAAATTGCATCTCGAAGATCAAAGCATAATCCTAAAATGGAAAATCCAGATTTTTAAATCAACCACGAAGCTTGAGTGCTATCATTTTTGATTCATCGATTCTTTCCCTATATTTAGGACGAGCTTTTATAGATATTGAGCATCATAGACCTTAATTTTTAACATGACAAAAATTGATCTTGACCAAGCGCAAGCACAGATTCTACATATCTTTAATGGCATTTACCCTATGAGTGAAGCGCTTGAAAAGAGCATTCGCCAGCATAGTAAGCTTACTAAATTTAACAAAAAAGCACATTTATTGCAATTCAACCAAGTAAATAAATCGATATATTTTATCTTGCAGGGTTGCGTGAGGACCTATTATCTGAATGATGAAGGCGAGGAACATACCTCTTGGCTGCTGACCGAAGGTGAACTCGCTATATCAGTGTATAGTTTTTATAGTCAGCAAAAAAGTTTTGAAGCCATTGAAGCTTTAGAGGACTGTGTTACCCTGGAACTGACGCACACCGCACTTTCCCATCTCTATCAGCAGCATCTGGAGTTTAATGTTATAGGTCGATACCTCACGGAGCAATATTATATCGAGAGCGAAAGTAAAGCTAATGCGCTACGTATGCTTTCGGCAAAAGAAAGATATCAGGAATTGATCCTTAGAAAACCTCAAATTCTAAGACGTGTGCCCCTAGGTTATATCGCATCCTATTTAGGAATAACACAATCGACGCTAAGCAGGATTCGAGCAAAGATCTAAGCTTAAACTACTCTTCTTTCAACTATTTATATTTTTTGCCTTTTGTCAAAAGGATATCGTTTTACTACCCTTAATTTAGTTTCATTCATCTAATGTAGATTTAATGACGTTCGACTGTATAGGAAAGACAGTTATTCTTGAATGAAAAATATGCAGCTATTTTTTTTTAACTATAACATGATCAAATCGATTTAATGACAATTCAATAAGTCTCGGTAGTTTATCACTACCCATACCTGCTAGTAGTACAAATTGCAATTCATATGAAAACTAAAAAATACTTACTAAGATTTATCTATGTATACCTGATCGCAGGCTTTATTAGTAATCTACCTTTCGTGAACAGTTACCTACTTCATCGTTTTGATGGAGATCTATTTAAATATTCTAACGCAAATGCATCATTTACTTTGCATGAAATCTTTGATTTTAAGTTTTCGCCCATAAGCCAACGGTTAATCGATCGCTATATAACTGAATTTCACCCAGATAAAAAGAATCAACAGGTATATCGGCTCTACAGAATTAATCCATTATGTCTTTGGCGTTGGTCTCATTATCTCATAACAAGTAGGGATTACGAGTATAGATCGTGGAAGGAAATTGAGCCTAACCGAGTTCCTTATCATCCTGAAAATAGATATCAAGATTTTTAAGCCCATCAGTTTACACAAACTGCAATTCATATGAAAACTAAAAAATACTTATTAACATTTATCTATGTATACCTGATCGCAGGCTTCATGAGTAATCTACCTTTCGTGAACGGTTACCTACTTCATCGTATTGATGGGGATCTGTTTAAATATTCCAATGCAGATGCATCATATACCAATCATGACACATTCAGTTTTAAATCGCCTCACATTAGCCTAAAATCTGTTGATCGCTATATAGCAGAATTTCATCCAGAGAAAAAGAACCAACAGGTGTATCGTCTCTACAGAATTAATCCACTATGTTTTTGGCGATGGTCTCACTATCTCATAACAAGTAGAGATTTTGATTATAAATCGTGGAAAGAAATTGAGCCTAACCGGGTTCCTTACAATCCTGAGAATAGATATCAAGATTTTTAGGATCCATTGTTAATCTTAGCCATTTCAGGCAAATAATCTAAAAGTGCACTCGCAAGACACGATATCACTATGAAAAAGAAAACAATTCTGATGTTGCTGATCAGTATACTACTGATTCCTAATTTACCTTTCATCAATAAGTATATTGCTCATCGACTGGACGAAGGATATTTCAGATATGCTAACTTAGATGGCTCATATATCATAACGCAGCACTTTTCCTTTAAAAGCCCTGGATTCTCGACTTTTGGTTTTGAAAATTTTATTAAAAATACATCACCTGCTCAAGAAAACAGGAAGCTCTATCGGCTATACAAAATTAATCCACTTTGTTTTTGGCGATGGAAGAACTATTTGGTAAATGGTGTTCATTTTGAATATATGGACTGGAAGACCATCGAAAAGAACAGGCAAAAAAGGAATATAAATGCCCAATCTGAAAAGTAGATTTTCTGACCTCTTTGCTGACAACTACAACTTCATTTTGGGGTACGCCCGCAAAACGTAACGCACCAATAAAGATCAAGATCTGTAACGCTAACATATCAATCGAAATCTTTTCATGTTTGTTATTTCAATCAAATCAATTGAACTTGTCTATAATATCAAACAATACGGAAATATGAGTACCAAGAAACAAATCGTTTTCCCTAGGCTGGCCAAACTTATGGAACAAATAGGCGAGAACATAAAGTTACCAAGGAAGCGTCGTAAACTAACCACTATTCAAGTTGCAGAACGGGCTGAAATTGCCGCTCAACGTTATATCTCATTGAAAAAAGTAGATACCAGTGTAGCATTTGGCGCCTATTTAAATGTGCTCCGAGTATTAGGTTTACAAGATGATGTATTGCAGTTAGCGGCAAACGATGATTTAGGAAGAAAATTGCAAGATCTCGAATTATTAAAGTAGACAATGGCGCAAAACAAATTTGGCATATTAAGTATAATTAAACCCTTCAATAGAAAAAGATGGCCTGTCATTGAATATTGACCTATACAATAATGCGTTGGATTTTGATCTGGCTAAAAGTGTAGGTGAGTTTTTTAGACTTAACCAAAATCAAATGGATAGTATTATTGGAGAAATACTAGAAGGCGTAAGCCAATGGGAAAATCTCGCAGATAAGATTGGAATATCAAGAGCAGAAAAAGAACTGATGAGCAGGGCATTTAAAACACATTTTTAAAATCTTAATAATCGCTCCATAAGTTTATCATTTGCTTATCCCAATCTGCATGATTACAAAAAACGCTCCCTAATAACGAGATCCGTGGAAGGTGTCTCGTTGTTCAGGAGCATTTTTGAACATCCGGAATGCTAACATTCCATCAGAATAAAGACATAAACTGCTCGATTATTTGTTGGATTTTCTAGTTCCAACATGCCCAAGCAGTCTACTCGTCACAAAACTGACCACCGTCCCTACTGCAGCCATCAATACCGTTTGCAATAGATCGCCCAAGGAAAAACTTGCCCATATGGAACACAAAGTACCTCCAAGAGTTCCGATCCTAATGTCATTCCATTTCATCGGACACCTCCTTTTCTTTATGCTGCACCATAGGCTCATCCGGCGGAGGCTCCTCTGCTTCTTTTTTGTCCGGATCATCCAGCACCGTTTCCACTATACCAAGACCCAGCGCGATATATTTGATGATATGCAGTGCCTTGCCTGGCAATTTTACAGGTGCTAGCAGGATCACCTGCAAGACCTGACCGATTTTATTGATTATTTTTTTCATTTTGTTGTTAAGATTAGATAGTTAGTAAGTTAGAGGGTTAGAAAATTTCACTTCGTAACTCGTCACTCGATAACTCTGTTACTCCGTCAGTATACTAATCCCCAAAAGCTGCAGGCTTATCCAATAGGCCTTGTATTACGACTGCGTAATTACACTGATGAAGAGGTGTTAAAAATGAATTTCTGTCTGAGTGAAACGAGTTTAAATTCATTTAGCCTATTTAAGGTGGAATAGCATTAAGGAATGCAACCTTGATTTTTTTGATTACTTTTTTCATCAAGGGAAAAAGTAATTGCCTGTCAAGGCATGAGTGACAACTCCGTCACTTCCATAACAACCTCCCCGCTCATCATAAGCTCCACCAGTAAAGGATACAATTTTTTGTAAGCCGTAACGGACTGTTCCAAGCGATAGTCTCCTTTTTCAAAGACATACTTTGTTCCCACGAGCAGGCAGCCCGCAGTATGCTTATGTGTATTACCGATGTGGATGTAGACATAACTAAAACCCGGAATATCCTGGATCTCGATCATACCCCGGTGCATCTGAGGATAACGGTCATGGTAATTACCATTCATACCCCCATCTCGGTTGAAACCCAATTTATAGGTACCCAAAGGTATACAGGTACTCCCCGGAATTTTATGCTCACGGGGGATATCCTCCAGACCATAGCAGATAAACTGATGGTTCAGATAGATTTCAGACAGGGTACTGTCCTTCCCCTGTTTGATACGGATGACTTGTAACAGCATACGATTTTTGTTTAGAAATTCATTAAAAACTCCCGAGATACAGACTGTGGGAGACCATCCGTTTATCCCGATCGTGCAGCATCAGATACAGGTGTACGGGTCTATCCTGTAAGACAGAAGGTAACTGCAACTTCATATAGGCATCTTTTCTGATCACCTGCTGCTCATTGACCGCTGCATTTCCGGCCTCGATATCATAGACACACAGGATCACTTCATCGTCCCAGTTGCTATAGTCTGCGATAAATTGATCCGGTACTGCCCACTTCACCGTCATACAATCGCCCACACGTTCGGCTTGAGCATTCAGCAACGGAGCTAAGCTTCCTTCACTTATTTTTGCTTTGGCCGGATCGATCTTCATATCCGGATACTCTCCGGTGACCGCATTGCGTAAATGATGCGACATGGCCCTGCCCAGCGCTGTTTTTCCTTTCTTACGAGTAGCAAAGCCAATCTGGATCAGCAGATTGAGCGGATTGAGGAAATAGCGGACCAACTTAAATCCAAGCTGGGTCGATTTGGCCCGATTGGGCTGCTCCTGCGTTTTTTCTTTATTGGATATCATCAACATATTCGATTGGTTTATCATATCGAAAGCAGGAGAAGCCCGACGCTTCTCCCGATTCGACATGCTGTACAACAGTTTACACTAAATCCACTTCTCCCAGATAAGTACTTCTGGACACCTTGGTACCTTTACGGTCAGCAAAGAAGATCCATACATGCCCCTTCGCTCCCAGCAAATGTGATGGTACCGTAATATCGATGGTCCCATTGGCACGTGTGGCCGGCGTAGGGGTTGTCACAAATTCATCCGCCTTGGGCTGATAAAGTAAGATGATCACCTGATCATCTGCCTTGGAATCATAGAGGCTGCTGAGTGAAAAATCCCAGTCTACCGACAGCACCCCAAGCGATGCCGATACGGCCATCGCACCGCCACCGATATAGGAGCCCGAACTGATCATGATCTTACTGTAGTCCAGTTCAAAATTTGGATAAGATCCGACCACTGCCTGACTGATATTCTGCTGCAGGGCCGCATTGGTCGGCGTCATCCGATTGGCATTGACCTGACCAAAACCCAGGCGCAGAATTGGGGCTATAGGCATCAAGAATTTTGACATCACATAAAATCGTGCCTGCACGATAAGCTGCTCTTCTGTAGCTCCCTTTGTCCGCTTTTTGGGCAGCCCTTTGATGTAGTCGATACCCTTCCAGCTTGAACCTATCACGCTGCCGGCTTTACCTCAAAAACTCCCATTTGCACCTTGTCTAATTGTTCCCATTTTGTTGATTTTTTAAAAGATTTGACCATATGTAAAGGCTTGATGCATACCGGTATATTCTGCTTTACGATGACAAACATAGCACTCCAAGATAGGGCTTGTCAAGAGCCAAAATCAGATTGTCGGTGTATGTCGGTGTACCGCCAGAATCTTGTCGGTGTTTGTCGGTTGGAAAAAATACAAGGTGCGCAGCTACAGGTTAAAAGATCAGTGAAAACAGTAACAATCGGAACTAACAAGCAACCAGGGACAAGGATATCTGGGACACTTCACCCCAACTCCATTCACTTAATCAACACCTCTTTCTAGCCAAGAGGCTACCCGCTTTGCACCTCGTTTTAACCAAAGGCCTCGATACACCGTCTTTGCACCGCTCTTATACCGTTCCTGCACCGGGAAAAGGACGGTGCAGGGACTTTGCAGGGACGGTGCAACTATGGGATACCTTAAAACAAGGTTAAAAGCAGGTACGAACAAGGTTAAAAGCAAGTACCTATATCAGCTTGATCTGCCTAAGGCAATTTCGCGGGCTGATAGCCACGATAAGCGATAAAAAACTCGAGGACAGCCTGCTTTGAAAACTGATTTTTCTTCTTATGTTTAGCGATCGGACTGATCAGGCCCTGCTGTACTTTGCGTTCAAAAGTGCGTTTGGAAATGGCAACAAAATCCGCTGCCTCCTGCGTGCTCATGGTGCCGGCGAGCTTGCTTCCCGCGTCCTGCTGCCGAACTTCAAGCAGCCTAAGCATGCGATCCACTTTGGTATGCAGATCGAGGTCTGATGGGGTTGGGTTTGTTGTGAAATGATACGATACTGCGTGAGCAATGGATGTTGAATTGGATCCAAAGCAGTGGCCTGACTCCTGAGTGGAAGCCGTGTTTTGATAAAAAAACATATGTAGGTAAGATAAGGGCGACCTACCGCCGAGATCCTGACTGATACAGCACCATGAAGGCCTATTGATCAGCTCAATCGGTCTAGTTTATAATTGGGAATATAGGACTTTAACTCAACGGTACACAGGTATTCCAACCTGTATAGCGCAGTTCAAATCTCGATTTCAAAAACTCCTCTATATATTTATTCTTCACTTTACTTCCTAAAGTACAAATCTTTAACACTTCACTCTTCGTTAGGTTTGTACTTAATGCTTGTATAGTCTGGCTCTGAATCTTGACAAATTGGCCATTTTTATAATCCATAAAACAGACATGCATCATATTGATATAATGATCTTTATTAACTTTCACCAACCAGATTAAGAGACTAAGATTTTTCAATGTCTCTAAAATTTTAGGCGAGTCAATCCGAGTTCCGTCAGTCAAGATCACAACAGCATGCTTGGTGTGCGATTCAATAGCAAAAATATGGAATAATACCACAGCTCCCAGCTCATTAAAAGAAGGCACGAGCTTGGTTGGACTCTTTGCATATAAACTGGCATACAGATTTTCGAGCAACACCTCATCAGGCAGATCATCGCGTTCACTTTGCCATTCCTCGATCGCCTCCTTAACGATGTCTTTCAGCGGAAGATGACTTACTATCTGTTCAGTTTTATCTTGCTGCACTTGATGATCAGTTACAAACTCGATTAGTGCCTTCTTGACCAGGCTCAATTTTTCTTCATTTCGATCCTGCAACTTATTGTCCAGTACGGATGTCAGCTTATCTTCGACCACTTGAGAAAATTTTTCAATAACAGTATCCAGCTGAGCATCCCGCTGCTCCTCGATGGGACGATTAATAAGGTCAATAGCAGAAGTTTTTTGCTCTTCAAACGCTGTTGCAGGGTATTCATGATGAAAATAAGTAATAAACAAATTGCGCTTTCGATCTGTATCCAACCAGATCGAAAAAGCGATCATCATCACCAGATACAGCAAAAACCGGGATTTAGCATGCTCCCACAAGATCGCGTACATCTGCTCCCCATCATACCACATATATTTAAATACGATCAAAATGCATAGCCCAAGTCCTGTTGGCAGCACATAAAACAGAATCCGAGCACTTCTTTTCTTCCAGAGGATATTTTGCTTATCATGCTCATCAGTGAACAGCAGCTGGATAACAAGCGAAATAGCCGTTATAAAAACAACCAAAAACATCGTAAGCAGAAAAAGAGATGCAAATCTATAAGAGAAAACCGATGAGTCTGTCCAGGTATAATTATAGGTAATCTTATTATACAGTAAGGGTAACAAAACAAACATCAGATAATAAAAATAATATGCCCTAAAATGTCCAGATAAGGCATTTATATTTAAAAAGCGATTTTCAAATAGGTGGATCATTCGTATAGAAAAAGTAATAATTAATTAGGTTGAAATGCAAATTAACAATATTTCATTATAAAACAAAACTGCATATTGGTCTAAAAACTCAAAATATAAGCTTTAAAGAGGTATCTTGCCGGTGCTTTTAAAGTTTAAAGGTATTTTCTAGATACCCTTAAACTAGAAAAATCAGTTTAACGACTCTTCTTATTATGCCTTAGCCTATTACTGGCCACCATCTCTTTTCTCAAAAAGATAGATTTGCCAAATTTGGCATTCACCAATAAACAGTAAATCATGAACACGTTAAACTTTGACCAAGAGGGTGTCAATAGTATGCAAGCCATTGTTCTTGGAAGGTCACCTGAACTATTAGAGATTGAATTGACTGAAATCCGAAACGATTTTGATAGCTGGATCAATAAATTTTTTAGCTTCACGACCACTCAACTCGTTCAGCTGCAATCGATGGATCTCATCTTTAAGCAAGAGTTAGCTTACGCCATCGCCAACAGTTATGCTGCAGGCGTCATGGTCGTTTTTAGTAAAGACGACAAAGATGATGACGAAGTGCCCGACAAGAAAAGTATCGTTGTGCATGGACTTGATAAGTGGCAAGCCCCATTAGAAACCTCTTCAGCAACTATGATCGTGACGCCATTAATGATCCGCATCCACTACGGTTGATCCATTAAAATCTACAAATTTCCTTGAGGGCTGGTAGCGAGATCCCCGGCCCCTTGTGTATTTCAAATACTCCTATATATAACCTCTAAATAAACCTCGAGTCTTTTATAAACCTAAATAAAACTCAATGAAAAGAACCACTCCAAAATTTAGCTTAAATAAAACAGCTGTCTATAGAGATCGAGCTGATTACTCCAACTTACTAAACATACGACCTTAAATTATGGAAAGAATGCAAGATTTTTTCAGTAGATACCATCAGCTCAGCGCATCAGCAAAAACTTATATCAAAGAACATGGAAAGCTCCATTTTTATAAAAAAGGAAGTTACTACAAGATCGCTGGTATTCCGATGTCGACCTGGTGCTTTATAATTGATGGTGTAGTCGCCAAAGAAGTGCTCGAAGCAGACACATTCATTCGCATCGAACGCATCAATGGGAAGAACGAATATTTTACGGGTAGCAATCACCCCTATAGTGATCGGGCAACATCCGTCGCTATCAAATTTTTGCAACCCACTATATTATATGAGATCAGCAACAGCCATTTCAAACACGCACTCAAACAGTACCCTGAGCTGAGTACGATATTCCATATCCTGAAACAGCATAAGGTCAATAGACTGCAGGACATAGTACATATCCTAAAACTTCCCCCCTTACATCGCGTACATGAGCTTTCTCTCAAGATGCCTCATATTATGCCTTTACTTACCATCAAAGAACGTCGTTCTTTTTTAAACATTTCCTGTGATCGGGATTATTATAAATCTTTACGCTATCATCTTGGAAAGAGCTAAGATATATCGCATTGCTATTATCAGAGCTTACCGAAGGATTATATTTTTACGAAAAGCAAGTATCAAAAAAATAATAAGAGCTGTCGAAGATCAAAATCAATATGGTCTGACAAATACGAAAAAAATGCAATCTATAGCATTGCTATACGAAGCTAAAGAAGAAGGAATCTAATTTTACATCAAGCATCTTAAATAAGATCATGTTTGCTGGATAAACGAATAAACTATGACCATGAAAAACATAAATATAAACAACTTAGGTATCAAAGTATACCGTCGCAAATTTGCGACATTCCCCGGTGGCCGGTGCAGGAAATAAAAGTCCACTTTAATATAAAAGCCTCCGATGCGCGGAAGCTTTTATGTGGCCAGCCTGTTATATACAGGTAGACCGATTTGAACCGATATGAATATACGAATTATTTATGTCTTATTTATGATAACTAAAAACTTGTCAATTATGGCTTGGTTTATTTTTACGGGAACAGACCCGTCACAATCTTCACATTATACATTGTCACCAGGAACAACTCCTCCATCGTGTCCAGGAGCACCAGAAGCATTATGTTCTATTCAGGATATGAATGATGGCTTTAACAATCCAAAGTTGGAAAGCGCTATTCAAGCAGAAATAGCAAATGCTTTGGAAAATCAAGTTAATACTACTAATGTGAGATTAAAGGCTCGTCCAACATCTAAATAATTGGACAACATATAGGCGTTAGCTAAACTCAGAAAGGGTATGGTCGAAAAGAACCATACCCTTATTGTATTTTAGACTAGTAATCCACCTCTTCTACAACCAAAACATTGATTTCAGCATCTTCTATAACACCTTTAATACCATAGGCTGCGAGCTGTACATTCATACCTTCGAGATCATTATAGTCCCGAATTTCAATTTCGATTTTCCTATCGTTCACCAGGTCAACAGCAGGAGGAAATTTTTCAGAAAGATCAAGAAATCCTGTGAGTACATTTGTTCCGACATAAGTTATTTTTTTTGCATCTGGATCTGCAGTATAAGGTACCACAGGACAAGGCTTCAGCACCAAACATTTTATTTTCCTTTTTTCCTGATAGATTTTGACTCCATAAAAACTAAGAAAATCTTGCATGATCACCAAGGCTTGCAACGAGTCTGGGCGCTCTTTAATATCGTAGCGTTCATAACAGATGGTATTTTCTTTCCACCAGCCTTCCTCATTTCTAAAATTATAGTACTTGGTAGAATCTTTCACCTTCCAATGAACTCTCTCGATTCTGGGCATGTATGATTCCTTTAATCTGGCCTTATGTATCAATACTCGTAAAGTTTGCATGATGCCCGTATTATAGCATGAACTTTTATACAGGCCGGTGATACTATCGCGTTTGAATCGCCACGATTCAAACTCTACTCCTTCCTGATAACCTGAAAAAATAGTTCCCGCTTTTATTGTCTTCTGCTGCCCTGTCATCTGTGTGAGCACATCGCCTGTTGCATAGTCATCTTTAACCCGAACACTAATCGGCAGACCTGCATGTAAATTCAATATATTTTCTTCTGTTATGCCGTTACTATTGGTGATCGCGTGCACCTTACCTTTGTAGATCAAGATTTCATGCGGTGCTGCTTTATGTGGAAAGATACTTTTAAAATAGGTATCATCATAGACCACCGGTAAATTCACTTTATTTTCCTTGAGATATTCGTTCGTTGCAAATAACTTCTCGATAGTTGCTTTATCCTGCCAAGTAACGGTGATCACTTTGAATTTATCTGCATGCTTTTTTTCAAGCTGCTGTAATTTAGGCATGATCTGTATGCAAGTGCCACAAAACGTGTCAAAAAAATCAATGAGTACAACCTTGTCTTCTAAAGCCTTCCAGTCAAATGACTTGTCCGTTCCACGCATCAGCTTTACTGCCGGTGGTGGAATAAAAGTATCGCCAATCTTTAGCGCTTTGGAAAAATCAACCTGCTGTTCTTTTTGCGCATACAGGTGCGCATTAGCAAAAAGTAAACTAAGAAATACGAATAATAATGTGATGTTCTTCTTCATGATATAGCTGTTTTTTATCTATTATTTTGTGGAATATCTGCCAGTCTGATTACGGTCTCCGAAAGACGGTAAGCATATTTAGCACTATTGGGTGGTAGGGTATAAATTTGATCGCCCACCGTACGTATCAATGTTTTTTGAAATCTAGGATCGAGGTTCAATCTTTTTAAATCAGCCCATCTGCGTCCGCGGAAGACCAGTTCTTTACGTCTTTCATCCAAGATGATTTTCAGCAATCGATCAGCGTTATTTTCCGTTACAGGGATATATGCCACTTCTTTATTCCATCTGGTTTTGAGAAGCGTATTGATGGCTAGAAGAGCAATGTCAATCTTATTCGTCCTACATGCCGCTTCTGCTTTTATCAAATAAACTTCACTGTTCGTGATACCGTAGAACAGCGCTGCCCCTTTATCATAGCTACCTTTGTAAAAATATGTCCCTGCAGGATTGGTATTGACTCGGTAAAAAATACCCTTTCGCAAGTCGTGCATAGCGTACGATCCGACCAATTCCGGATCCATCAAAGCAGTAGTAGCAGCCATCGGTGCAGCTGATGCTGGATTTGCAGAAAATAACACCTCCACATTGAATCGGGGCACAGGATAAGCATCAGTTGCTTTGAGCATATTATAGTCCATCAATTCCGCATGGAGTTGCAAGCAAGAGTCCGCATACAGATAAGCCTGTTGAAAATCGCCCATATTCAAGAAAGCACGCGCTAGACCTGCATAGGCAGAAGCTTTAAAAGGTCTACCGCGGATCGGCTCCACGACAGGTAGATAAATAGCAGCATTCTTAAAATCTGCTATAATCTGTTGATAAGTTTCTTTTAAAGAAGATCGTAACGACTTATCGTCAATTCCAGCATCTAAACGAAGCGGAATCCCAAGCTCTGCCTGAGCAGTTGCCTCTACATAGGCACTACAATGCAACTCTGTCAATAATTGAAAGGCAAATGCACGATAGAACAATGCTGCCCCGAAATTGCGTTTATATGCATCACTGTTTTGGTCCTTTGTAAGTTTTCCAAGAATTTCGAGCACCTGATTAGAGATAAATATCGTCCGATACGGTCTTTGCCACTGTAGCGCATCGACATAGGGCTCATCAGCCCATACATAGCTATTTCTTTGGTCCAGATTGACCAATGCATTCCATCTTTCGGCAGTCAGGTAATAATCATCGGTACCTATCTCTCCATAAGTGGGGTAGCCACCATTTAAAGTGGTATAATCATTCATTAATAAGGTCGCATCTTCCAATGTTTTCGGGATGACCATTTTTATATCAGGCTTTTCATCCAGATATTTGTTGCAGGAGCTCAAGGATAGCACGATAAGCACTAATCCTAGTATAGATAAGTTTTTCATCAGGTAAGCAATTAAAGATTAAAATTTAAGCCAAGTGAACACATCAATGGATCGGGATACCAACTTCCAAATTCAGGATCTATACCTTTTTTATTTGCCCGCCATATCGTACCTACGTTCTGTATATAACTATAGATGCGAAAGCTTTTAAAACCATATTTTGACATTGCTGGCAGCTCCAAACTGCATTGGATATCCCGCAGCTTGATCTGGCCTGCATTTTCAACCAATGCGGCAGAACTCACGTACATCCTACTGCCATTTGCATTATTAGGATAGGTAAAAGCAGGTACATCGGTCACCAACTCATCACCCGGTTTCTGCCACCGCAATTGATAATCCGGATGACCAGATCCATAGTTCAGAAACGCATCATTGCTAAATGTTGGCCTGATGAATTTGTGCCCTAACTGATAAGCTATATTCCATGATAATTCAACTTGTTTAAATCGAATACTATTTCTAAAAGAGCCAAAATACAGTGGTACCTGAGAACCATGGTTCTCTAATGTTGTCACTTTTGCACCTGCAATAGCGACATAATCTTTTGAGATTTCACCATCCAAATAACCACGTGGTGTACCATCTTCTGGGTCTAGTCCTGCCCACTTATAGGTCAATAAACTGTACAGGTCCATTCCCGTTATGGGTGTTCTTTGAAAACTGAATGATCGGTTTACATTATTCTGGGCGACATCAGATCTTAAGAAAGCCTTGGTTACTTTGGTGCGGTTATAGGAAAAAACCAGGTTACTATTCCATTCCCAAAAACCTGTCTGTAACGGTTTTCCGCGCAACCCGATATCCCATCCTTTTCCATGAAGATTTGCGGCATTGACCGTCAGTGAGGTGAATCCTGTACTAGGGTCTATCTCTGTAGGAGCGATTAAGTCTTTAGACCTTTTATCATAATACTCCATACTTCCTCCAAAGCGATTTCCTTTAAAGGAGAAATCCATTCCTAGATTCAGTGTAGCCACACGTTCCCATCTTAGAGTCGGATTGGGCGGGTTGGTCATCATCGCAAAATTTTGTCCCGTCACACTATTTGCATAAGACTGGATACTCATAGTCGGATACGCAGATACGGTATTATTGACATTACCACTATAGCCATATGTCGTCCTCAATTTTAAATAATCAAGGATACTAGCTTTAGCAAAAGATTCTTTGGATATCACCCAAGCGCCACCAATAGACCAAAATGGCTGACCACGATCATTGGTTTTGACTCCGAACAAGTTTGAGGCATCTTTTCTAAAACTTGCACTCACTATATATCTTTCCTTAAAAGTGTAAGCTCCATTACCATAATAGGAAACAAAACGGTTAAGTTGCTTTTCGAATCCATTGAGATCAGGCAAATAATTGGTTCCCCATAATCCGTTTAAGTAAGGTACCTCTTTCCCAAATTGCACCGATTGAAAAGAACCTGTTTCAGCATTATAGCCAAAGTATTGGGATACACGCAGATCTCTGCCCAATTCTCTCCTATCATACCCTGCCAGTAAACTTAAATCATGATGTGTATTCCACTTTTTTGAATATTCAGCAGTTCCGCGAAGCTGATGCGTATAACTATTCCAAGTGGATTCCAATAACTGATCACCAACTGGCAATCCCCAGCGCACCTGTTTATCATCCCAACTCGCAAATTGATTGATATCCATCCTTTGGCTATATGTTCCAATACCCCTCCATTCTGACACCGGACCGATATTTCGCTGATAAGCATACAATCCATGCAGTTTTAAACCAAATGGCAATACATACGTTCCAGAAAAATTGACCAATAAATCCCGATTCAACTGTAAACGCTTCGAATCATCAAGTTCTTTTAGCGGATTATAACTCCAATCCAGGAGTCTACCCGCCCCTACTGTATCTCTAAAAGCTTGACTAAACACCGCAATATCAACAGCAAGTGGATTGCCAGCTGCATCCGCCAGCTCCATATAAGGAAAATTAGATATCCCCTTACCAAGCGCGTTATAGGCAACAGGGATCTGGCTATCTGTTGCTTTTGATTCTGTATAGGTGATCCCTAAATTAAGCAATAGCTTATCTGTGGCTTTAATTTGGGTATTCGTATTTAAATTTAAACGTCGGAAACTCGAAGTCACCAGTTCATTTCTGTTTTGGTCAACACCCAGCCCAATCGAGGTATTGACCCGATCTCCTCCAGAATTTAATCGTACATTATATTGCTGGTTGACAGCTTTACGATAGATATATTTTTTAAAATCATCTCTGATATCAATCTTTTTCAATCGATTTAATTCATCATTCAATTGCGTCGCTGTCATGTTGCCATCCTTTTCCTGTTTCATTAATTTGATAACAGGTTCCAGATTAGTACCCCAATCGTCAAAATATGCATCGTACCTCCCCTTATCAAAAAAATACTGCATCAGATCAATATAATCTGAGGTAGCCATCTGTGGAATAGCATACAGGTCAGGTCTATCTTTTATCGTGATATTGGTATTGACATCTATATTCGTTTTTTCATTGAATTTCCCCTTTTTTGTTGTGATCACGATCACACCATTTCCAGCCTTTGCGCCCCAGATCGAAGCCGCTGCCGCATCTTTTAAAACAGTTACATTTTCAATATCATTTGGGTTGATATTATTGAACGTACCAAATCCACCATCTGCAAATTTATTTTCATAGGGCACACCATCAATAACCAGTAAAGGCCATCTATCGGAGTTTAGCGTACTTTCACCTCTTATATTAATATTCAGTAATGATCCCTTATTATTGGGGAAAACTTTGGAAGATGATATCCCCGGCACTACGTCTTCTAGCCTACTTACAAAGTCTGTCGAGACCTTACGATTGAAGAGTTTATTGTCGACAAACTCGAAACTCCCCGTTGCACGCTCTTTCGGGATTTTCTGGTATCCGGTTGATACCACCTCCACTTCTTCGAGTTTGTAATCTTCAGGTATCAATTTCACCAACATCGATACTCCTGAGGTATAATTGATTTCTTGGCTTTTGTAACCTATGTAGGAGAATTTGATCTTGCCTCTTTGATTTCTTACTGTCAATTCAAAAGTTCCATTCTTAGATGTTGTAATCTGTAGGTTTTCGTTTTCGATATAGATAGATACACCCTGCATGGGTGTGCCCTCAGCAGCGGATATGACCTGTCCTTCGAGTTTATATTTTCTTTGCCCGTTCACCCCGCTGTCCTTGCGGGGTGTCTGAGCATATAAACATAAACTATGAAACACTGCAATAACCATAATGCATGGTATCGCAATCACTTTAAGTGCCTTTAATAAGCAGAAGATCAGATTAAAGGCATGTAACATTGGAGAAAGCAAATAGCATAGTACTACTTGGTTCCAAGATGCTTTTAGAGCTGAAACCGTAGGTTGATGATCCTCTTGTTGAGAAGAACCATTCCTGAGGTTTCCTATTTTTAGTATAGAACTTTTCAATGTGTTTATTTTTTGGTCAGTTTTAGATGGAAGACCAAAAAATAACGCTCGACTTAAGACAGTACTTTTCCTTCGGAATAGCGCATAGCTCTCCCTATTGCAAGTTGTTTGCATTTTTTTAAGTTTACATTGAAGGTAAAGCGAGGGCTAAAACTTACGCAATAAGCTCCCTATTCAACCATTCAATAGTTAAAAAATAAGATTTGAAAAAATGCAATTATATTGTCAGCATCAAGGTCATATTTGGTCTTCGTGATTGCATTTTGAATTATTTTAGTAAAAACCGATTCATTACATACAGATTATCTGTACATATAAAAGCCTGATCATTGCTTAGCAAAGAATATTTCATTACTTTTAAAGTGTGAAATTTAAAGAAATCGAAATTGAATTGCTTTTGCCCTGATTGTGCAGCTATGAATCGGTAAAACCAACAAGGATCTGGCAACAAAACGGCTCTATAACATTATCGCCATATTTCATTGTCTATCACAGGTAGATACGCCTTCGTGATTTTTATTTCTCAAATGTGATTACTCTGGTGGAGAGATAACGTTCTTTAAAGTCGGTAATCGATAAGACCTACAACAGTGATTTTTGATCGTGTAATTAAGGGTTTGAATTTGGTTTTTAATCGTTCTCATAATCTTTTGGTTTTATGCGAACAATGTTTTTTATATGTATTACTGATCACTCATGTTAGCTAAGCAAGGAGCGACCACACACTTTGAACCCAAGGGGAGCTAACCCTCTGTCACCTTTAAATCTACAAGAGATTATAAAGATGACCGCCAAAGTTAACGTGTAGCCGCTCACATGCCGCATATATCAAAAGTATAAATCTTTTTGGTAATACAAAAGCATGGAGCGATCAGCACGGTCCTCTCGGCGAAATTTAGCTCTGTTCGGGTTCGAGAAAAACATCGTTCATCAAGGCAAATAGCCATGATTTTCAAATCGTTCAAACAAATATAATAATAAATAACAAATGTGGCAATAAAACCACAAAATATTTTTTTATGATTGATGATAAACACTCTATTTTATTTAAGACAATTGGTTTCAACCTTAAAACTAAGCGACTAGCTTTAAAATTATCTCAACAGGAGCTAGCTGACAAAATCCCAAAAATGGATAGATCAAAAATTAGTGATATGGAAAATGGAAAAGAGGATTTTGTTTTTTCCAAGCTTTTAAACCTATGTGATGCACTAGAAATGACATTAGAAGAGATTTTAAAAGAAAACAAAAATCAGAACTAGTATTAGTAAATTATTTACAGTAAATAGTTCAAATTGGTACATTTTTATTTTTCATCCATATAAATGAACCTAAATGCGAATTAACATAAGCGTTAAAACAGAAAGCTTACATCATGTAAATAATTATTAAAGTTAAATAATCAACAATCCTTTATAAGATTAAAGAATTATTTTACTTCATATAAAAAGAACTATGATAAGATATCTATTATTTATCTTAATAAGCTTTATCTGATATCTGTTAGGATGAATTGAAAGGAAAAGATATTCTACTTTGTAATAGTAATGACTCAACTTCAAAAAAGAGAGAATATCAAGTAGTATATCTTGGTCGTGACGAACCATTTATTGCAAAATTTAATCAGCTTAACGACGCAGAAAACTATGTAGATCTAATACTTCGTGGCTTTGTGAAGTTTTAAGTAGAATAGATTTCTTAAAATAAGTAACTGATAAGCAATACTAATATGAAGGGGGCAAACCTATCAAAATCTCAGATCTTTGCTTTTCTAAGATTGTGATTTGGATTTTAAAGATATCGACCGATATAGTAGAGCAGTAGGTATAATTTGGACAATTGACAGTATAACCCTTAATATTGATTTACTAAGATCTGGTCTTGAGTGACGTTATAAGGTGTTCGATAGAACAGACGGATTCTCTTAAGCTGAGAATTTGGCGATAATAGACAACATAGGATTATGGAAACAACCTAATGCCGTTCCTCCATGGGAATTTAGGAGAAAAAAGTAGCATTAACAAATGTCCTGTATGTAAAAAGGTTTTTAAGATATTACAATTTTGAACCATGACCAACGAAGAGAAATTTATAGAAAAAAGTAAGAAGTTTCGAATTTATTATCAGCTTACTGAAGATGAAATTGATTTGTTACTGTTGAGTAAAAATCTAAGATACAAAGGAATTGAAGCTAAAGAACATCAAGTTACATTAGAATTAGCAGAATCATATCCTTTAATATTTGGCTTGGAATATTGTGAATTTAAAAAAGATAAGACCATCTATCCAAGATGGGATGATTTGCCAGAAGCAACAAGAAATTTTATTCAAGATAGACCCTATACTGCGGCGGATAATTTGGACCAAGATGCATTAAATAATATAGCGAGCTACGTAATCATGGCACTTAGACATTTAGCTATAGGTGATACATTTACAGATTCAGACATCATTCGTTGTCTACCCTACCCATTAAATCAAGGGGTAACAATTGATTGGAGAGGTGGAATGTTAAAAGGCGTTGTTAAAATATTAAGGGTACCAAGAATATCTAAAGATGAAAATGGTAAAGATATTAGTGAAGTTCGATACCAGCTTAATAAAGACATAGCTGAACGGCTGTTAAATAAGGCTAAAAAGAAATTGGGAGTAGATTAAAATAAAAATTAAGTTAAGAATATAGATTATGAAACCAACAAAACTGTATGCGGTTATAACAAGCGAGAAAGGCGTATTACGTGGTACTGAATTGGAAGCTATATTTTCAACATTTGAAAAGGCGGAGAATCATATTAATCAACTATTCCCCGATACTGTGCACACCACTAGAAGAATATGTGAATATGATTTGGATCCATATGAAACTCAGGTTAAAAATAAATGCAATTATTATTATTTATTTGCAACTTTTGAAAACGATTGCTACCGCATAAAACTTGATAAAACCTCCGACCTCATTATTCCTGAGCTTGTCGATCACTTTGAGGTAGAGAGTTATCCAGGCGACCTAACTCCAGATTTTTCATTTTTTTGCTTTGCAACATCGCCCGAGGAAGCTCTGATTAAATTCGAATCTAAACTCTATCCTTATATGAGAGATCACAATATTAATTATCCATTCGCCGAATTAAAAATAAATAAAGGCGATCATCATTATTAATATTTCTAAAAAGTACTAAAAACTAATCTTTAGTAAAGAAAATGGAATAGTAAAATTCAATTCAAGCAGCATAATTGCCAATATCTATATGCAGCAAATAAGTCGACTTTTCTTGAAGACTAGCAGATGATCACTAACCAAATTATTGATTTAATTTTCCATAGAGTTGCCTAAATAAAACCAACTAGCCTCTTGGACGTGCTTTACCTTGCTAAATGCAATTATTATTATTTATTTGCAACCTTTGAAAATGATTGCTAAAGTATACAACTTAAAAAAAACTAAGACCACATTATTCTTGAGCTTGCCGATCACTTTGAGGTAGAGAGTTATCCAAGAGATCTAACTCCAGATTTTCATTTTTTTGCTTTGCAACATCACATGAGGAAACTCTGATTAAATTCGAATCTAAACTCTATCCTTATATGGGAGATCACAATATTAATTATCCATTCGCCGATGCAAAGTATATGCTGATCGTTTGTTCAGCTTTTATCAACTATATGAACACAAAAATCCAATAATTCATTCGGATTTTGTGCTCAATTTTTCGCAGTAAGCGGGTAAGTTCAAAACGGCGAACCACTCCTTAGTTTATTTAAAAACAAATACTTATGAAAAATAAAGACACAGTTTCTTTATAATGGCAGAATCATGGCAGTAATTTGAAAACACCTTTTTTATACCTTCTTGAGAAGGATAGGTTCGAATATAAGTAGAGATTCGAAAACAAAATTATACTTTTGTATAGCTTAAAGAACAAAAGATTTTATAACACCAGGAAATAATAAATTGAAAAAGTGTTACCATTAATAACGTTTCGAACAATATAGTCAAATTTTCATGATAAAAATAAAGTACGCTCATACCAACATTATAACGAAGGATTGGAAGAAACTTGCAAAATTCTATGAAATCGTATTTAATTGCATACCAGTTCCACCTATACGAACCTATCAAGGAGAGTGGCTTGACAAAGGCACCGGTGTTGTAAATGCTCATTTAGAAGGGATGCAATTACGTTTACCCGGCTATGGCGATAATGGACCAACACTCGAGATCTATCAGTATTCAAAAATGATAAATGCTGAAAGACACCTAGCTAATCAAAAAGGATTTGGACATATTGCATTCCAGGTAGAGGACATTGCCGGACTTTTAGCATTAGCATTATCGAATGGAGCATCGAAGATTGGAGAGCTAAGCGAACATCATTTTGATAATAAGGGGGTGTTTAAGTTTATTTATATCTCGGATCCTGACGGAAATATAATAGAACTCCTAAACTGGAGTTGATATTGATTTAGCAAGCGTGGAGATTGACACCGAACGCTTTTTGGTTTAAATTCTTAAGTCATCATCCAATTTAAATCGCATGATTATGCGAGAGATTTCGAGCTATAATTCCAATAAAATGGTTTAAGAACAGGCATTTTATTATAAAACATTCTATGCCTGAATTCCTGAAATATCTTGTAGCCGAGACACTCAAAAAGTCAGCAGAGCTGCCTGAAAAATATATTGAATTAAAGACATTTTGCGACTTTAATTTTTCATTAATTAATATTAAAGACACATAATGAGCTAAGTGAGTCCTTGTAAGGAGTACCAGGGGCATTATTTGGCCAGCTGCAGCTATAACTTGATGGTGCACCGGCAGCGGTTCCAAAGTAAGCCTATGACCAGCATATGTTAGTTAAGCTTGTTAAGCAGAGAAGATGGGAAATGGAATATTTATATGGAATCACTACCAAATTTAGTCATTCCCAGAAAAAAGGATAAAGGAAATTTTGTTGCCAACACGCTCGGCCAGCTCGCAGAAGCAGGCGAGAAAGAAATTGGCCGGGAATATAAATATGGTAATGGAGAGATCAATGATAAGTTCATAAGCAAGGAATTCAATGAGGATCTAAAGAAAAACCACCAGCGTTTTATATCCAGAAAAATTAAGAAGTAAACAGCTCACCGTCTACAAAAGATACAATTACAAATACACCGTATGGCAAACATATGTTGGTCAAAAACATCTTATACTGGCATTGATTATCGTCTATTTGCTCACTTGCTGCTATAATCCTGATTTTTCACAATGCATAGTGCTTTTCGAAGAATTCACTTTCTATATTTCTATTTTTTTCAACCTAAATCATTATAATGGTTGTGTTTTTAAAATTATAAAAAGAAAAACAAATTATTACATAAACGGAAACCGTACGCCAAAACGAGTATCATTATCAACAATTTCATAATCTCGCATCATTATCCTACAATTTT
>Ga0308165_1002194_pt1 | contig 24296 bp, 21 predicted proteins | sample PhyWR2_FD_201032 | JGI IMG/M metagenome (GOLD analysis project Ga0308165, IMG submission 201032) | Phyllosphere microbial communities from UC Gill Tract Community Farm, Albany, California, United States - DLSLW.R2 | ecosystem: Host-associated > Plants > Phyllosphere > Unclassified | place: USA... | reverse complement strand
CTGCGCATTCCACGCCATCCGGCCACCCAGCCCACCAACATCCGGCCACCTATTCCACGCTCATCCGGCCAGGCAGTCGGAGCGCAGCGACGCAGGTTTGCATTGTTAGTCTGAAGTCTCGGTCGCCGTCAATTTCGTTGCGCGCCTGCGCATCGATTCGCCCTTCAGTTCGATCCGGTAAGCGTTGTGCACCAGCCGGTCGAGGATCGCATCGCCCAAGGTCGGATCGCCGATCAGTGCGTGCCATTTGTCCACTGGCATCTGGCTGGTCACTAGCGTCGAGCGGTTGCCGTAGCGGTCGTCCAGCAGTTCAAGCATGTCGCGCCGTTGTGCAGCGGTAAACGGCGCCAGGCCCCAGTCGTCCAGGATCAGCAGGTCGGTCTTGGCATAGCCGGCCATTAATTTGGCGAAGCGACCGTCTCCGTGGGCCAGGCCCAGTTCCTCCATCAGGCGCGGCAGACGCAAGTAACGCACGCTGTAGCCGTCCCGGCAGGCCTTGTGGGCCAGCGCGCAGGCGAGCCAGGTTTTGCCTACACCGGTCGGGCCGCCGATGATCAGGTTCAAGCCATCGCGCAGCCATTGGCCGCTGCCCAGTTGCAGGATCATGGACTTGTCCAGGCCACGCGGGCTGCGGTAATCGATGTCTTCCAGGCAAGCGTTGTGGCGCAGCCGGGCTGCTTTGAGGCGAGTTGTCAGTCGCGCATCTTCGCGCTCGGTCAGCTCGCGGTCGACCATCAGGCCGAGACGTTCATCGAAGCTGAGATCATTGATGTCGGGCGTTGCGTGTTGCTCGCTCAGTGCCTTGATCATGCCGTGCAGGCGCAGGGTTTGCAGCTTGTCGAGGGTCGGGTTCGGTAGCATTTCAACGCTCCTTTTTCAGGTCAGTGGTAGTATCCGGGGCCGCGCAGGTTGACGTGCTCGTCGGGCAGCAGGGGCAGGTTTTGCTGGGCCAGCGGTAGCCGTTCCAGCCCTTGGCGCAGGATCGATTCGAGACTTTTGTAACTGCACGCGCCTAGGGCCAGCGCACGCTGGCAAGCGGCTTCCAGCCGCTGTTCACCGTGCTGCTTGCTCAGCCGCAAGATGCCGAGGCAGGCACGGAAGCCGTGCTGTGGATGGATTCGGCGTTCGAGGATGTAGGCGATGACACCGGCCGTATTCGGGCCCGTCTGCTCAGCCCAGCGGATCATTCGCTGGGGCGTCCACTCGGCGTGTTCGCGGTGGCTCCTGGGCATGTGCTCGGTTTGGGTGGTGTGGCGGCCTTTGTGCAGCGAGCGCAGGTGGCTGGCCACGCGCTGGTTGGCGTGGAAACACTCGACGGTCTGCGCGGTGAGCCGTACTTCGAGTTGGTGCTTCACGAGCTGGTACGGCACCGAGTAGAAGTGGCCATCGACCTCTACGTGGTAGTCGATGTGAACTCGCACTTTTTTCCATTCGGCGTAGACGTAAGGATGTTCCGGCAGCGCTTGCAGCGCCGGTTGGTCGAGGGCCTCGAAGGCTGACCGGCGTGAGCCGGGCAGCTTTTTGAAGGGCTTTTGGTTGAGGCGATCCAGCAGCAGACCGATGGCTGTGTTGAGTTCGCCCAGCGAGAAGAACTGGCGGTTGCGCAGCACCGCCAGGATCCAGCGCTCGACCACTTGAACACCAACTTCGACCTTGGCTTTGTCCTTGGGTTTTCGTGAGCGAGCAGGTAATACGGCGACGCCGTAATGCTCGGCCAGATCGCGGTAACTGGGGTTAATATCGGGCTCGTAACGGTGCGCCTTGGTGACGCCACTGCGCAGATTGTCGGGCACCAGGATCTGTGCGGTACCGCCGAAAAAAGCAAAACAGCGGGCGTGTGAGCCCAGCCAGTCGGGCAGCTTCTGCGACCAGGTCGCCTCGGCGAAGGTGTAGCTGGAGGCGCCGAGGACGGCGACGAAAATCTGGGCCTGGCGGATCTCGCCGGTTCGCCGGTCGATGATCGGCACGGTCTGACCCGCGTAATCGACGAACAGTTTTTCGCCGGCGCGATGTTCTTGGCGCATGACCACGTCGACCTTGGCGGCCCAGAGGCGGTAGTGCTCGCAGAACCAGCTGTATTGGAAGCCTTGCGGGTGAGCGAGCCGATATTCCTGCCAAAGCAAAGCCAGCGTTACGCCGGGGCGGCGCAACTCGGCGTGGACATGAGCCCAGTCTGGTACCGGACGTTGATCACTGGGGACAGCGGGCGGCGGCGGAAAAAGATGCCGTTGCAACTCGGCGTCAGTCAGCGCAGAGGGCCAGGTAAGGCCGCTGGCAGCAAAGCGATTGAGGTACTCACCGACGCTAGCTCGACCTACTTGCAAGCTGATAGCGACCTGGCGGGCAGATAGGCCGACCTCGAATTTGAGACGTAGCACTTCTCGAATCTTACGCATGGATAACCGCTCCACGACGACCTCTCTGCTTCGATAAAAGAGGTCGATGGTAGTGAATTAATCCTGCGTTGCTGCCTGCCTTAAGGGTGGCCGGATGAGCGTGGAATAGGTGGCCGGATCACCGTGGAATCAGTGGCCGGATGTTCATGGAATAGGTGGCCGGATGGCCGTGGAATCCGCAATCAGTCATTACCTGATGCATCGGTACAACTGGATTAGACCGCACCAATTCAACAACGGACTGGCCCCAGCTCAGGCCGAGAAAAAACTTAACGTCGTGTCCGTGATTAGTTGACCACTACACGTGGGACTTTGAATCAGAATATTTTGCGCGTTTTTGGCTTAGAGCGGCCCCTTCGCGACAGGCGGATTTCAGCCAGGATCTGACATTCTCGGCAATCGAAAAATCGCCCTGTAGTACCGGTCTCAATAGGCTGAGGTTGGTTGTGAGCTGACCTTAATGAGCGTTCGGGTAGTCAAAAAGTCGCGAATGGGGGAGTGCTGAAGACGCTTTGGAAACAGATTTCAGCTGTTCTGCTAAGTGAGGGCCGGATTATGATTTTCAAACCCTGTGCTATTAGGAGGCGGCAGTCCACCTTTTCAGGGTCCACAACCGATCATTGCGGCAGAAATTCAAAGTGGGGGAACAGATGGGGGAACAGAAAGCCCAGAAAGCAAAAAGGCCCCATAAAATGGGGCCTTTCAGTGCAAATATGGCGGAGGCGATGGGATTCGAACTCATGGACCTGTTACAGTCGACGGTTTTCAAGACCGTTGCCTTAAACCACTCGGCCACACCTCCAGATCTGTTGCGGGCGCCATAATACCTGAATGAAACACACTGTCAAACTCTCTCCATAGCTTGTTACAGAGCGTCTGTTATGATCTTTGCGACTGAACGTTTCAAACCAACAGGAGTGTCGCCATGCGCGAACAGGATTACGCAGTTAATAACAGCGTGCAGGCTGAGCAGCTAGAGGTTAGCCGCGTCCTGCGCAACACTTACGGCTTGCTGGCCCTGACCCTCGCTTTCAGCGGTGTGATGGCGTATGTCGCACAGCAGATGCGTGTTGGCTACCCGAATATTTTCGTGGTGCTGATCGGCTTCTACGGCCTTTTCTTCCTCACCAACAAACTCCGTGATTCCGCGTGGGGCCTGGTGTCGGCGTTTGCCCTGACCGGTTTCATGGGTTTCCTGCTCGGCCCGATCCTCAACCGTTACCTGGGCATGCAGGGCGGCGCGGAAGTGGTCAGCTCGGCATTTGCGATGACGGCACTGGTATTTGGCGGTCTGTCCGCCTACGTGCTGATTTCCCGCAAGGACATGAGCTTCCTCAGTGGTTTCATCACTGCTGGTTTCTTCGTGTTGCTGGGCGCTGTGGTCGCGAGCTTCTTCTTCCAGATCAGCGGCCTGCAACTGGCGATCAGCGCAGGTTTCGTGCTGTTCTCGTCGGTCTGCATTCTGTTCCAGACCAGCGCCATCATTCACGGCGGCGAGCGTAACTACATCATGGCGACCATCAGCCTGTATGTATCGATCTACAACCTGTTCATCAGCCTGTTGCAGATCTTCGGCATCATGAGCCGCGACGATTGATCATCGTCCATGAATGAAGAAACCCGCTTCGCAGCGGGTTTTTTCTTGTCTGCGATTCACACCGGAACTCACGCCATCGGTGGCAAGCGCCGTTTGACCGGTGTTTTCTTGACGATGGCGGTATTGGTTTCGGCGTGGCTGTTGAGGCGGTCGAGCAGGGTGTCCAGTTGTTCCATCGAGCGCACGTGCAGGCGAGCGATGAAGCAGTCGTCGCCGGTGACTTTGTCGCACTCGGTGAACTCCGGGATCGCCTGAATCTGCCGCTCCACTTCGTGCAACTGTCCGGGCAGGGGGCGGATGCGCACGATGGCCTGGAGTTGATAGCCGAAGCATTTAGGGTCGATCTCCACCGTATAACCCTTGAGCACGCCACGTTCTTCAAGGCGCCGTAAACGCTCGGCAACGCTGGGCGAAGATAGACCGCTGATGCTTGCCAAGGCCTTGAGCGAGCGCCGTGAGTCTTCCATGAGGGCCGCAATCAGCACTTGGTCGATGTCGTCGGTCATGTCTCAATTCCTGTAAGGCAATTAATCGAAATAGCCTTCATAAGAAAGGCAGAGCCAGATTTTAGCCTTCTTTTTGCTCTGGAGAAGCCCTGCGCCCAATCGGCATACTTTGGGCTCACACACAGGAGCCTGATGATGGACAACAACCTACGTCGCGGATCATTCGAAATGACCGCCGCCATGCTGATCTCCGGAACTATTGGCTGGTTTGTGCTGGTATCCGGCCAGCCGGTGCTGGATGTTGTGTTCTGGCGTTGCCTGTTCGGCGCCGGCACCTTGTTGCTCATCTGCGCGGCATTCGGCTTCCTGCGCCCGGGCATTCTGACCCGCACCACGTTCCTGCTGGCGGTGCTCAGCGGTGTGGTGATTGTGGGTAACTGGGTGTTGTTGTTCGCCTCCTATTCACGCGCCTCGATTGCCATCGGCACGGCGGTGTACAACGTCCAGCCGTTCATGCTGGTGGGATTGGCGGCGCTGTTTTTGAACGAAAAAATTACCCTGCAGAAGCTGACCTGGCTGGGCGTTTCGTTTCTGGGGATGCTGGCGATCGTCAGTGCCCACAGCCAGCAGGGCGAGGCAGGCAGTGATTACCTGGTGGGCATTGCCCTGGCGTTGGGCGCGGCGTTCCTTTACGCGATTGCTGCCTTGATCATCAAGCGCCTGACCGGCACGCCGCCGCACTTGATTGCCCTGGTCCAAGTCAGCACTGGCGTGTTGTTGCTGGCGCCGTTCGCGCATTTCTCCGCGTTGCCGCAAGCACCAAGCGCATGGGCCAGCCTGGTAACCCTCGGCATTGTGCACACCGGCGTGATGTATGTGCTGCTATACGGCGCGATCCAGAAGCTGCCGACTGCACTGACCGGCGCGTTGTCGTTCATCTACCCGATTGCGGCGATCTTCGTTGACTGGTTTGCCTTCGGTCATCAACTCCAAATGCTGCAATGGATCGGGGTGGCGGCAATTCTGCTGGCCGCCGCCGGCATGCAGCAGGGTTGGAGCCTGAAGTTTCGGCGCGCCGTCACCCCGTGACCTCAGATGCTCCAGCGCGGCGCAGTCTTGGCCAGGCGTTGGCGCATCTCGCCGATATTGTTGGCCATCTGACGGCTCAGCAAGCGGTAGCCGTCCAGCGGATGATCGACCTGCGTATCCAGGCTCGCGTCCGCCGGCGGCTCAATCGGACGAGACAAACGCTGGAAGGCCCCGGATTTCAGTGCCCGGGCCATGCCGACCAGTTGCACGCGGATTAGTCGATGCTCCGCTTTCAGCGCCGTTTGCAGATGGGCCATGGCGTTCGGGTCGTTGGCGTCGGGTCGGGTGTTGGCGAGGATCTCCAGCGTGCTGACACACAGGCGCAAGTGACGCTGGATGGCGTCGAGCTCATTCATGGAAATCTTCACTTCCTTGGACACCGAGGGCATCAGCGAACGCAATTGCACCATCACCACGTTCAAGCGATTCATCAGCCTCACGTGCTCGTCATCGGTGACGGGTTGGCCATTGATGATGCGCCCATAGATCGTCGCGCAATCGCGCAGGGCATCGGCCAGGTTGTAGCGCCAGGAATAAACCGCATACAGGGGCAGGGCGAAGGAAAACGCGAGGGCCAGGCCTATGCCGATCAAGATGTCCACTCCGCGCCACAAGCCATCGGAGACCGGATTGTCGCCATGCCCGGCGACGATGAACACGGTGATTGCCGCCAACAGCGCCGTGTATCCGCCCTTGCCGATGGCGTGGTAGGAGAAAAAACCGCAAATCACCGCCATGGCGAAATAGGTCAGCCACGGCAGGCCGAGCCAGGCCTGTTGCACCACCAGCAGCAGGCCGATAGACGCGCCGAGCAGGGTGCCGATCGCGCGTTCGGCGGCTTTCTTGCCGATGTTGCCGTGGTGTTGCAAGCCGCCAATCACCACCAGCATGGTCACCGACGCCCACTCGCCGTGGGGAAGGTTGATGCCGGTGGTCAGCAGGATCGTCGCCAACAACCCCAGCGACACGCGCACCGCGTGGATCAATTTGGCATGGCGGTAGCGCCGGTACGGGTCCAGAAGCGGACGCAGTGCACGGCGCACCAGCGGTGGCAGTCGTTGGGTTATGGACGTACTCAGGTTGTGCTCCTCAGAAAATATAATCGGTGGTCAGGAAGCTGGAGTTGCGCCCGCTGATGATGTCGCTGATCAGTTCCTTGTTGTTCTCCTGGAACTTGGTCGCCACCAGCGTACGGATCGAGAACACGCGCAACGCATCATGTACCGACAATGTGCCTTCGGCCGAGTTCTTGCGCCCGTTGAATGGGTAGGTGTCCGGACCGCGCTGGCATTGAGCGTTGAGGTTGATCCGTCCGACCTGGTTGGCGAAGGTGTCCACCAGCCGGCCGACCGCCACCGGGTTGGTGCCGAAGATACTCAATTGCTGGCCGAAGTCCGACTCCAGGACGTAGTCGATCACCGTGTCCAGATGCCTGTACGGCACGATCGGCACCACCGGGCCGAACTGTTCTTCCTGGTAGACGCGCATCTGCGGCGTCACCGGGTACAGCACCGCCGGGTAGAAAAATGACGCGCGCGACTCGCCACCGTTTGGATTGACTACGCGGGCGCCCTTGTCGATGGCATCGGCCACCAGCCCGTGCAGGTAATCGACCTTGCTTGCCTCCGGCAACGGCGTCAGGGCCACACCGCTTTCCCAAGGCATGCCGGGTTTGAGGGTGGCGAGTTTGGCGTTGAATTTTTCGATGAATGACTCGACCACGTCTTCATGGACGAAGAGGATTTTCAGCGCGGTGCAACGCTGGCCATTGAACGACAACGAACCGGTGACGGCCTCGCTCACGGCGTTGTCCAGGTCCACCTCCGGCAGCACGATGCCGGGGTTCTTCGCATCCAGTCCCAGGGCGGCGCGCAGGCGGTGCGGTTTGGGGTGCAGTTTTTTCAGGTCGCTGGCGGCCTTGTTGGTGCCGATGAACGCGAAGATGTCGATCTTGCCGCTGGCCATCAGGGCGCTGACGGTTTCGCGACCGCTGCCGTAGATCACGTTGATCACCCCGGCCGGGAAGCTGTCGCGGAAGGCTTCCAGCAGCGGTTGAATGAGCAGCACGCCGAGCTTGGCCGGCTTGAAGACCACGGTGTTGCCCATGATCAATGCTGGAATCAGCGTGGTGAAGGTTTCGTTCAGCGGGTAGTTGTAAGGGCCCATGCACAAGGCCACGCCCAGCGGAACACGGCGGATCTGGCCGAGGGTGTCCTGTTCCAGCTCGAAGCGGCTGGAGCGGCGGTCGAGTTCTTTCAGCGCGTTGATGGTGTCGACGATGTAGTCGCAGGTGCGGTCGAATTCCTTTTCCGAGTCCTTGAGGTTCTTGCCGATTTCCCACATCAGCAACTTGACCACGGCGTCGCGCTGTTCGCGCATGCGGGCGAGGAAGGTTTCGACATGCTGGATGCGCTCGGCCACACGCATGGTTGGCCATAGGCCCTGGCCACGGTCATAGGCACGCACGGCGGCGTCGAGGGCGGTCAGTGCGGTGTCGGCATCCAGCAGCGGGGTACTGCCTAGAATCACTTGTTCATCGCCGTTCTCGCCGGTGAGGTACACCGGGCTGCGCACCTGGGCGAGGGCGCCCGACCAGGTCTTGAGCTGGCCATCGACCAGGTATTCGCGCTGCTCGGTCGGGCCGCTGAGTCGGTACTTTTCCGGAATGTCGCTGGAGTCGGGAAACAGGTTGCCAAGGATATGTTCTGTGGTCATGTTTTTACTCCATGTGAGGCCGTTCAATTTCACTTCAGAGGTTATACGCCTTATTGGTCAGACTTTTTAAGCCTGGATGTCATGTTGCCGCGATCTTTTGCCGCGATCGCCCACAACCACGGGTGCTGCGAGTAAACTTGCCGTTCATTCTTAAGGAGTTCATATGAGTTACTACCAGCCGGGCATTCTCGCCACCCCCGTTCCACCTCAGGCCCGTCATATGTTCTTCGCGTTGGAATCGGTCGATGCAGTGCCGGCTGCGCTCGACAAATTGATGCAACTGGTGGACGGCAAGTCGGCGGTGGTCGGTTTCGGTGAATCCCTGGTCAAGGCGTTGCACGGCCAGATCGAAGGTCTGCGACCATTCCCGGCGTTGACCGGTGTGGGTGTCGACAACCCTTCGACCCAACACGCGCTGTGGTGCTGGTTGCATGGCGTCGACCGCGGCGAGTTGCTCAATCGCAGCACCGCCATCGAAGCGGCGCTGGCACCGGCGCTGCGCCTGGTGCAAATGAACGAGACGTTCCGCCACCTCACCGGCCACGATCTGACGGGCTACGAAGATGGCACCGAAAACCCTCACGACGAAGCGGCGGTGGCTGCCGGACTGGCGAGCGTGGGCGGTGAAGGCCTGGTGGGCGGCAGCTTCGCCGCGATCCAGCAATGGCAGCATGATCTGAAAGGTTTCCATGCAATGCCATCGGATGAGAAAGACAACATCATGGGTCGTCGCCTGGCCGACAACGAAGAGATCGACGACGCACCGGTCTCCGCTCACGTCAAACGCACCGCCCAGGAAAGCTTCGCCCCCGAAGCGTTCGTGGTGCGCCGCTCGATGCCATGGATCGAAGGCGATCGTGCGGGCCTGATGTTCCTGGCGTTCGGCTTCTCCCTGGATGCGTTCGAAGCGCAACTGCGGCGCATGAGCGGTCTGGAAGACGGCATCACCGACGGCCTGTATCGCATCAGCCGCCCGATCACGGGCGGGTACTACTGGTGTCCGCCGCTCAAGGATGGGCGCCTGAACCTGGGTGCACTGAACCTCAACTGACACCCCCCAACCTATAGGAGCGAGCTTGCTCGCGATGGAAGCCCAGACACCGCGGAGTGTCAGGCAGCCAGCGTCATCGTTGGCGCCCATCGCGAGCAAGCTCGCTCCTACAGGGTTTTCGGGCCTGGCCTAAATCCTGCGCTCTAACCTTATTCTCAAACGGTATTTCTCACTACGGTCATTAGAACCATAAGATCACGTCATAACTCGTTATAACAAGTGATCAGCCCATGACCGATAACGTTCTATCCCTCAGCAGTGTTCCGCTGCACACCCAACTACGGGACGTGCTGCGTGCTCGCATTCTCGACGGCGAGTACCCGCAGGACAGCCAGATGCCTTCCGAAAGTGAGTTGGGTGCCTTGTTCAAGGTCAGCCGCATCACCGTGCGCCAGGCGCTGGGTGATCTGCAGAAGGAAGGGTTGATCTTCAAGATCCACGGCAAGGGCACCTTCGTCGCCAAGCCGAAAACCTTTCAGAACGTCAGCACCTTGCAAGGCCTCGCCGAATCCATGACCGGTCGGGGCTACGAAGTCATCAATCGCCTGCGCAGTTTCAAATTCATCGCCGCCGACAAGTTGGTGGCCGAGCGTTTACGGGTGGCCGAGGGCGAGATCGTGGCGCAGGTCAAGCGAGTGCGCCTGATCAACCGCGAGCCGATTTCGCTGGAAATCACCTACTTGCCCAAGGCCATTGGCGAGCGACTGGAGAAGGCTGATCTGGTCACCCGCGACATTTTCCTGATCCTGGAAAACGACTGCGGTCTGGCGCTCGGTCACGCTGACCTGGCAATCGACGCCGTGCTCGCCGACAGCGACCTGACCCAGGCGCTGGGCGTTGAAGCGGGCTCGCCGATCATGCGTATCGAACGCCTGACCCATGACGCCAGCGGCCAGCCCGTGGATTTCGAGCACCTTTACTATCGCGGCGATGCCTTCCAGTACCGTCTGCGTATCGACCGGCAAAAAGGGGAGCAGGCATGACCCATTCCGTGACAAGAGCGACCCTGGAACAGGAATACGACATCGTCGTGATCGGCGGCGGCACGGCTGGGCCCATGGCGGCGATCAAGGCCAAGGAACGCAACCGCGACCTGCGTGTTTTGCTGATCGACAAGGCCAACGTCAAGCGTAGCGGCGCGATCAGCATGGGCATGGACGGCCTGAACAACGCCATCATTCCCGGTCATTCCACGCCTGAGCAGTACACCAAGGAAATCACCATCGCCAACGACGGCATCGTCAACCAGGCGGCGGTGTATGCCTACGCCACGCACAGCTTCGAAACCATCGAGCAACTGGATCGCTGGGGCGTGAAGTTCGAGAAGGACGAGACCGGCGACTATGCGGTCAAGAAGGTCCACCACATGGGCGCCTATGTGCTGCCGATGCCCGAAGGTCACGACATCAAGAAAGTCCTGTATCGCCAGTTGAAGCGGGCGCGAGTCAGCATCACCAATCGCCTGGTGTGCACCCGGTTGCTCAAGGACGAGGAGGGCGCGGTCAACGGCGTGATGGGGTTCGACTGCCGCACTGCCGATTTTCATGTGATCAAGGCCAAGGCCGTGATCCTCGCCTGCGGTGCGGCAGGGCGCCTGGGGCTACCGTCCTCGGGTTACCTGATGGGCACCTACGAAAACCCGACCAATGCCGGCGATGGATACGCCATGGCTTATCACGCCGGGGCAGAACTGGCGAACCTGGAATGCTTCCAGATCAACCCGCTGATCAAGGATTACAACGGCCCGGCCTGCGCCTACGTGACCGGTCCCCTGGGCGGCTACACCGCCAACAACAAGGGCGAGCGCTTCATCGAGTGCGATTACTGGAGCGGCCAGATGATGTGGGAGTTCCACCAGGAACTCGAAAGCGGCAACGGCCCGGTGTTCCTCAAACTCGATCACCTGGCCGAGGAAACCATCCAGAACATCGAGGAGATCCTGCACAGCAACGAGCGGCCCAGTCGTGGCCAGTTCCACGCCAATCGCGGCACCGACTACCGTACGCAGATGGTCGAGATGCACATTTCCGAAATCGGTTTTTGCAGCGGCCATTCGGCGTCCGGGGTGTGGGTCAACGAAAGGGCCGAGACCTCGGTCAAGGGCTTGTACTCGGCCGGCGACATGGCCGCGGTACCGCACAATTACATGCTGGGTGCGTTCACCTATGGTTGGTTTGCCGGCAACAACGCGGCGGACTTTGTGGCCGGTCGCGAGTTTTCTGCGGTCGACGCCGCGCAGGTCGAGACGGAAAAACAAAGAGTCTATGCGCCGCTGGATCGTGAGCATGGCCTGCCGCCGGCCCAGGTCGAATACAAGCTTCGCCGCTTCGTGAACGATTACCTGCAACCGCCGAAGGTCACCAAGAAGATGCAGATCGGCCTGCAACGCTTCAGTGACATCCAGCGTGATCTGGACCAGATCAAGGCGCACAACGCCCACGAACTGATGCGCGCCATGGAAGTCAGCATGATCCGCGACTGCGCCGAAATGGCCGCCCGTGCCTCGTTGTTTCGCGCGGAAAGTCGCTGGGGGCTTTACCACTATCGGGTCGATCACCCGCAGCGCAACGACAGCGACTGGTTCTGCCATTGCCATCTGAAAAAGGATGAAAACGGTCAGATGAGCAGTTTCAAGAAAGCCGTCGAACCCTACATCATCCCGCTGGATGCCGAGGAAATGCAGGCCTATGACCGCCTTCGCGTCGGTGCCTTTGCGGCCTGAGCCCCATCAAAAGAGAGACCTTGAAATGGCCTATCAACCCCAGGAAATCTTCTTCCGCTCCAATGCACCGGTCACGGTCGACGAAGACCTGTGCATCGCCCACAAAGGCTGCACCGTGTGCGTCGACGTTTGCCCGATGGACTTGCTGGCGATCAACCCGGCCACCCAGAAAGCCTACATGGCGTTCGATGAGTGCTGGTATTGCATGCCGTGCGAGAAGGACTGCCCGACGGGGGCGGTGAAAGTGGATATCCCCTACCTGTTGCGGTGATTGACAGGGTTCCATCGCGGGCAAGCCCGCTCTCTCACAGGGGCATGCGATCAACTGTGGGAGCGGGCTTGCCCGCGATGAGGCCCGTCCAGACACCCGAGAAACCGCCACCCGGCCACCCCCGGGACGCATGCTTGAAAAACACCCCTCGTTTCCCACCACGCCCTGATCGTGGCGGAGACGAACACTTAAAATGATTCGAGGGGACACACCCATGTTATTGCGCGCAGCATTCGCCGGTCTGGTACTGGCTTCGTTCACCCTGTCGGCTTCGGCCGAAACCATCCGCATTGCCATCGGCACCCAGGACACCACCATCAACTGCGCCGCCGGCGGCCTGTTGATTCGTGAACTCGGCCTGCTGGACAAATACCTGCCCCACGACGGCCCGTACAAGGACGCCAAGTACGACGTGGTCTGGAAAAACTTCACCAGCGGCGCGCCACTGACCAATGAGATGGTCGCCGGCAAACTCGACTTTGGCGCCATGGCCGACTTTCCCGGCTCCTTCAATGGCGTTGCATTCGAAACCGCAGGCAAGCACAGCCTTTTCATAAACGTGCTGTCGGGCAGCATCAAAGGCAGTGGCAATGGCATCGTCGTGCCCAGCGCCTCGAGCGTACAGTCCCTTGCGGATTTGAAGGGCAAAACCCTTTCCGTGCCATTCGCCTCGACGGCCCATGGCATGTTGCTGCGGGCCGTGGCGGACCAGGGCTGGGACCCGCTCAAAGACGTCAACATTATCGCCCAGGCGCCGGAAGTGGCGGGCTCCGCATTGCAGGCTGGCAAGATCGACGCTCATGCCGACTTCGTGCCCTTTGCCGAACTGTTCACCAGCCGGGGTTTTGCCCGCAAGATCTTCGACGGCTCCCAGGCCAACGCGCCGACTTTCCACGGCGCGCTGGTGGATCAGGCCTACGCCAAAAAGTACCCGGAGATCGTCGTCGCCTACCTGCGCGCCAGCATCGAGGCCAACCAGTTGCTGGCCGACGAGCCAGAGAAGTACAGCGAGTTGATTGCCAAGGTCACGGGTGTCGATGCCGAGGTCAACTACCTGTTCCACGGCCCGCTCGGTGTGCAGACCCGCGACCTGAGCTGGAAGCCTGAATACCGTCAGGCCGTCGGCACCGCGATCGATACCCTCAAGTTGTTGAAGAAGGCTGATCGCGGCCTGGACCTGAACACTTTCATCGACGATCAATACATCCGCGCCGCATTCAAGGCAGCGAACCTGGACTACAACGCGCAGTTGGCCAACTACGCCCAGACCCCGCTCAAGGCCCTGGATGCCGCCAGCGGCAAACCCATCACCGACTTCAAGCATGTGGCCGAGATATGGGTGCGCGGCGAACCGAAAGTCCGTCAATACGCTTCGGCGGAATCGGCGTTCACCGCGTTGGCCAGCCTCAAGCAGGAAGGCAAGAACATCCGCGCGGTGTATGCCCAGGCGAGTGACAGCGGGATCAAGCTGCTGGCCGATCAGGCGTGGTTTGCCAGTGATGCCAAGGGCCGCTTGAGTGCGTTCCTGCTCAAGGGCCAGGCCCAGCAATTCGCCACGGCCCAGGGCGGCAAGGTGTTCGACTTCACCGACGCGACCACGCAGGCCGTGGCGACCCGTTAACCAACGACCCTTCCCTGTAGGAGCGAGCATGCTCGCGATGGTCTCAAGGGCACCGCTGGGCGCCAGGCAGCCAGCGTTATCGTTGACGTCCATCGCGAGCATGCTCGCTCCTACAGGGGGGCTGTGTTCAGAGGACATGCCGTGTTCAGACCACTCAAACGCTGGCTCCCCAGAGCCACCTCACTATTGCTCTGCCTGCTGTTCTGGCAGCTCGCCGCCAGCCATCACTGGAACCTTGGCCTGGTCACCTTCGCCAACGTGCCCACACCCTGGTCCGTCGTCGAAGCGGCGCTGGGCCTGGGTGACTCCGGCAAGCTCGCCCAGCATCTGGGCAGCAGCCTCAGCCGCGTATTCGCCGGTTACCTCGCGGCGCTGGTCATCGGTATCGGCCTGGGCCTGGCCATCGGTCGTTCGAAGTGGGCCGAAGACCTGCTGCTGCCACCTTTGGAGGTGCTGCGTCCGATCCCGGCCGTGGCGTGGATTCCGCTGGCGATCCTGATGTTCCCGTCGTCGGAACTGTCGATGGTGTTCATCACCTTCACCGGCGCCTTGTTCCCGATCCTGCTCAACACCGTGCATGGCGTCGAAGGCGTCGATCCGCGCCTGATCGCCTCGGCGAAAAGCCTGGGGGCAGGGCGCTGGGCGATGTTGCGCGAAGTGATCCTGCCGGGTGCCGCGCCGAGCATCATCACGGGCCTGGCCATTGGCATGGGCACGTCGTGGTTCTGCCTGGTGACTGCGGAAATGATCTCCGGCCAGTTCGGCATCGGTTATTACACCTGGGAGTCCTACACCATCCAGAACTACCCCGACATCGTGGTCGGCATGTTGCTGATTGGCGTACTCGGGATGGGCAGCAGTCTGCTGATCAAACGCCTGGGCGGGTTGTTCACGCCTTGGCATCGACCACGAGGAAAAGCCTGATGAGCCTATTTGAACAACCTGAAGGGCGTATCGACATTCGCGGTTTGTCGATCAGCCTCGGTGAGGGCCGTGCCGCGTTCGAAGCGGTGCAGGGCCTTGATTGCCAGATCGAACCGGGGCAGTTCGTGTGCATTCTCGGGCCGTCCGGTTGTGGCAAGTCCACGTTGCTCGGCGCACTGGCCGGGCATCTGCAACCACGCGCCGGCAGCCTCAAGGTCGACGGCGCCGACGTGTCGACCCCTTCACCGCAGCGCGGCATGGTGTTCCAGCAGCACACGCTGTTCCCTTGGCGCACCGTGCGCGACAACGTGGCGTTCGGCCTGAAAATGCGCGGCATCGGCAAGGCCGAACGGCGCCGGGCGGCCGATGAAATCCTCGCCCTGGTGGGCCTTGAAGGATTTGCCGAGCGCTGGCCGGACCAGCTCTCCGGCGGCATGCAGCAACGGGTGGAGATTGCCCGGGTGCTGGTCAACCGTCCGCGCCTGTTGCTGATGGATGAGCCGTTTGGCGCGCTCGATGCACTGACCCGTTTGAACATGCAGGAACTGCTGCTGAAGATTTGGACGCAGATTCGCACCACCGTGGTGTTCGTGACCCATGACATCGACGAAGCACTGTTCCTTGCCGACCGCCTGCTGGTGATGAGTTCGCGTCCGGGGCGGATCATCGAAGACTTGCGCCTGGACTTTCAAAGGCCCCGTACCACCGAACTGGTGACCAGCCACGAGTTCTCGCGCCTCAAGCGTCATTGCCTCGAACTGCTGCACCACCAGGAGGGTCGGCAGTTACCACGCCTGAACCCGCTTGGCCTTCCCCTTGAACACAAACTGCCGCGATTTGCCCTATGACTTCTCTATTCGATGTAACCGACAACGACGACATTCTTGCCCTGCAACCGCGCCTGACCGATGCCGACCCCGGTGTGCGCCGCATTGCCCTGATCGAACTGGCTGACCTTGAGGAACCCGACGGTTTGCTGTGGCTGGTCAATCGACTGGCCGAAGACCCCACCGAGGAAGTCCGCGCCGAAGCCGCACGCTTGCTCGAAGCCTGGGAGGATGAGCCGGTGGTCGAGGCGTTGTGCCAGGCCCTGACCGATCCAGCGCTGACGGTGCAGGCTGCCGCCGCGCAGAGTTTGAGCCTGCTCAAGAGCGAAGCGGCAGGGCGGGTGATTCTGCCCTGGACCGGGCATGCCGAGGTCAGTGTGCGCGTCGCCGCGTTCCGTGCATTGCGCGAGTTGCGCTTTGCCGAGGCGGCGCCAGCGGCGGCGGTGGCATTGAGTGACGAGGATGCCAGCGTCCGACGCGAGGCGGTTGGCGTGCTGGGTTGGCTCAAGCAACTCGATGCATTGCCGGCGCTGGCTCGACTGGCCAGCGCTGACCCGGACACCGAAGTGCGCCGCGCCGCCACCGGGGCGCTGGGGCTGGCGTCTGATGCACAGGTGCTGCCAGCATTGCGCCAGGCCTTGCAGGATCAGGCCTGGCAAGTGCGCGAAGAGGCCGCGACCACCCTGGGCAAGGTCGGCCACAGCGATGCCGGCCCGGCATTGATCGCGGCGCTGACCGACGATTACTGGCAAGTACGCTTGCGCGCAACCCGCAGCCTTGGCCGTCTGCGATTCGCTGCGGCACTGGACGCGTTGATCGAAACCCTTGGTCATCGCATCAGCAATCTGCGCAAGGAAGCCGCGCTGGCCCTCGGTGAGCTTAACGATAAAGGCGCCATCGCCGCCTTGCAGGCCGCCCAGGACGATGGCGACCCCGAAGTGCGCAAGGCCGTGCGCATTGCCCTGAGTCAATTGCAATGACCCCCTCGGCGATCGGCAATTCGACAAGCCGCCAACAGTTGCGCCTGAACTGGCCGGATGGACGCGAACAGCTGCTGGCGCACGCCGACCTGCGTCGCCAGTGCCCATGCTCACAGTGCCGGGCATTCCGCTTGCGCGGCACGCCGCCGATGGTGGATGAGCGTGTGCGGGTGGTTGAGTTGAATCCGCAGGGGTATGGCCTGCAGTTGGTGTTCAGTGATGGTCATGAGCGTGGGATTTATCCGTGGGCGTACCTGGCTGACCTGACTTGATCCACTGCCTGTGATGAATGAACTGGCCTCATCGCGGCGGTGCGACGATTCGACAAGCCCGCTCCCACAATTTCGAGGGTGTCCACAACCCACTGTAGGAGCGAGCTTGCTCGCGATGGTAGCCCAGACACCGCGGGGTATCAGGCCGCCAGCGTCATCGTTGACGCCCATCGCGAGCGTGCTCGCTCCTACAGTTCATCTGCAAGTTCTTGTAAGAAAAATCGCAAAAGAGTACAAATGTACTCCATGACGACTTTAACTCCCCGCCGTACCGCCATCCTGACCTTTATCCGCGAGCGAATCGCCGAGCACGGTCAGTCACCGAGCCTCGCCGAGATCAGCGAGGCCTTTGGTTTTGCCTCGCGCAGCGTGGCGCGCAAGCATGTGCTGGCGCTGACCGAGGCCGGTTTTATCGAGGTCAACCCGAATCAGGCCCGGGGCATTCGATTGCTCGGCCTGCCTGCACGTCCCGAATTGCTGGACATTCCGGTGCTCGGCCGAGTGGCCGCAGGTGCGCCCATCGGCGCCGATGCCGAGATCCATAACCACCTGCTGCTCGATCCGTCGATGTTCTCCCGGACCCCGGACTACATGCTGCGGGTGAGTGGCGACTCGATGATCGAGGACGGCATTCTCGATGGCGACCTGGTGGGCGTGCACCGTAGCCCCGAGGCCATCAACGGGCAGATCGTGGTCGCACGCCTGGAAGGCGAAGTGACCATCAAGCGCTTCGAGCGCGTGGGTGACACGGTGCGCCTGTTGCCGCGCAACCCGGCTTATCAGCCGATCGTGGTCGAGCCCGGCCAGGACCTCGCCATCGAAGGGGTGTTCTGCGGTTTGGTGAGGCAAGGCTGATGGGTGCCGTCGTCGCGCTGGACACGCTGTTCAATGGCGGCCAGGTCTGGAAGGGCCGACCTGCGCCGCCCACCGTCAGCCCGCAACCCACCGGGCACGCCGCGCTGGATGCGGCGTTGCCCACGGGCGGATGGCCGGAAGCGGCATTGAGCGAAATCCTTCTGGCCGGGCAGGGCATCGGTGAGTTGCAACTGGTGTGGCCGACGTTGGCCCGGCTGGCGGACGCGGGCGAGCGGATCGTGCTGGTGGCGCCGCCGTTCGTGCCGTATCCCCAGGCCTGGGAAAATGCCGGGATCGATCTGCGTCAGTTATCGATCATTCAGGCCAGCGAGCGCGATGCCTTGTGGGCCACGGAACAATGCCTGCGTTCGGGCAGTTGTGGCGCGGTGCTGTGCTGGCCGAACAAGGCCGATGACCGCGCGTTGCGGCGTTTGCAGGTGGCGGCAGAAACCGGCTCGACCCTGGCCTTTGCCTACCGCTCGATCCAGGAAGCGATCAACCCGTCACCCGCGGCCCTGCGCATTGCCATCGATGCCCGGCCTGCGCAGTTGCGCGTACTCAAGTGCCGGGGCGGGCTGGCCCGTTCGGCGCCGATCGCCTTTGCCGTAGGGCATTGAGGTTGCCATGCGTTGGGTGTGCATTCTATTCCCGCAATTGGCGTTGGACGCGGTACTGCGTCAGCGCACCGACCCCGATGAGCCGCTGGCGCTGCTGACCGGCCCGGCACAGCGCCGCGTATTGCAGGCGGTCAACGCTCAAGCGCGCGCCTTGGGCCTGCGCCCCGGCCAGTCGATGACCGCCGCCGAGGCACTGAGCAAAGGGTTCGCCACCGCTGAATACGACGCCGCACACATCGAACATTGGCAACAATTCCTGGCGGCCTGGGCCTATCGTTTCAGTTCCCAGGTCAGCGTGCATTACCCGCGCACGGTGGTGTTCGAAATCGAGTCCAGCCTGGGGTTGTTCGGCGACTGGGCGCAATTGGAAGCACGTTTGCGCGCCGAGCTCGACGAGTTGGGCTTTCGCCATCGCATCGTTGCGGCCCCCAACCCGGTGGCGGCGCGAATCCTGGCCAATGCCTATGACGGGCTGGTGGTGCCCGACGATCAAGCCTTGCAGCGCCACCTGGGGCCATTGCCCGTCGACCGCATCGGCCTTGAGGCGAATGTCGCCACTGCGTTGTCACGCATGGGGCTGCGCACCTTGAACCAGGTGCAGGGTTTACCTCGACAGAGCCTGGCCCGGCGTTTCGAGGCGCAGGTGCTCAAGCATCTGGACGCCTTGCTGGGGCTGCGCCGGTTGGCGCTGGCGTTCTACTTGCCGCCGGATCGCTTCGATGTGCGCATCGAACTCAACTTCGACGTGCAATCGCATCAGGCGCTGCTGTTTCCGTTGCGCCGCTTGACTGGCGACCTCTCGGCATTTCTCTGTGGACGAGACAGTGGCGTGCAGCGTTTTGACCTGCACCTTGAGCACGCCGGCTTACCGGACAGCGTGATCAAGGTCGGCTTGCTCAGTGCCGAGCGTGATGCGGCGATGCTCTTCGAGTTGGCCCGGGGGCGCCTGGAGCAGGTTCAGGTCGAGGCCCCGGTGCGCGGTTTTCGTTTGCGCGCCGAAGATTTGCCGGCCTTCGTGCCGCAGTATCAGGAGTTGTTCGACGAACGCCCACAGCAATCCTTGCCCTGGGAGCAACTGCGCGAGCGTCTGCGCGCCCGGCTGGGCGATGACGCGGTGCACGGCTTGCGCTTCCAGGCCGATCACCGGCCCGAGTGCACGTGGCAGGCCGGAAACGACCCTCAACGTTGCCCCGGGCTGCCCGGCGTGCAGCGTCCGGGCTGGCTGCTGACCGAACCGCAAGCAGTGCACGAAGCCTCGACACGCATCCTCATGGGGCCCGAACGCATCGAATCCGGCTGGTGGGACGGCGACGACGTGCGCCGCGATTATTACCTGATCGAAACCCGCGCCGGCCAGCAAGGCTGGGCCTACCGGGCGGTCGGTGAAGACGGCCCGTTATGGTTGCAGGGCTGGTTCGCATGAGCCCCGATTATGCCGAACTGCATTGCCTGTCCAGCTTCAGTTTCCAACGCGGTGCGTCCAGCGCCCTGGAGTTGTTCCAGCGCGCGAAAAAGCACGGCTACCAGGCCTTGGCGATCACCGACGAATGCACGTTGGCGGGCATCGTTCGTGCGTGGCAAGCGGCCAAGTCCGTGGCGCTGCCGCTGATTATCGGCAGCGAAATACGGATCGAAAACGGCCCGAAACTGGTGTTGCTGGTGGAGAATCTCGAAGGCTATCAGCACCTGTGCCGGCTGATCACCCAGGCGCGGCGACGCACGCAGAAGGGCCAGTACCAGGTTTTGCGCAGTGACTTCGATGCGCCTTTGCCGGGGTTGCTGGCACTGTGGGTGCCCGATGCGCTCGATGATCCGGCGCCGGGCCGCTGGCTCAAAGAGGTGTTTGCCGAGCGCCTGTGGTTGGCGGTGCAGTTGCATCGCGGCCAGGACGATCACCGTCGGCTCAACGAGTTGTTGGCGCTGGCGAGGGCACTGGACATCCCGCCGGTGGCCAGCGGCGATGTGCACATGCATTGCCGTGGTCGCCGCGCCTTGCAGGACACCATGACCGCGATCCGCCATCATCTGCCGGTGGCCGACGCCGGGTTGCGCCTGCACCCCAATGGCGAACGGCATCTGCGCAGCCTGGAACTGTTGCGCGAGCTGTATCCGCCCGCGTTGTTGCAGGCCTCGGTGGACCTGGCCCGGCGTTGCACTTTCGATCTGGACCAGTTGCGTTATCAATACCCCAAGGAATTGGTGCCCGAGGGGTATTGCGCCACCGGCTGGCTGCGGCAATTGACCAAGGAGGGGATCGCCTGGCGCTGGAAAAAAGGTGCGCCGACCAAGGTGCTGCGCCAGATCAGCAAGGAGCTCAGGCTGATTGCCGAACTCGGCTATGAAAGTTACTTCCTCACCGTGCACGACGTGGTGCGCTTCGCCCGCGAACAGCACATCCTCTGCCAGGGCCGAGGCTCGGCTGCCAACTCGGCGGTTTGCTACGCCCTGGGCATCACCGAGATCGACCCGGACCGCACCACGTTGCTGTTCGAGCGCTTCATGTCGAAGGAGCGCAACGAGCCCCCGGACATCGATGTGGACTTCGAGCACGAGCGCCGCGAGGAAGTGCTGCAATACGTGTTCCGCCGTTATGGTCGGGGCCGTGCCGCGCTGACCGCAGTGGTCAGCAGCTATCACGCCGCCGGGGCGGTGCGCGATGTGGCCAAGGCTTTGGGGCTGCCACCGGACCAGATCAATGCGCTGGCCGATTGCTGCGGTCACTGGAGCGATAACACGCCGCCGATAGAACGCTTGCTCGAAGCCGGCTTCGACCCGCAAAGCCCGGTGCTGCGTCGGGTGTTGACCCTGACCGATGAATTGATCGGCTTCCCCCGGCACCTGTCACAGCACCCCGGCGGTTTCGTGATTTCCGAGCAGCCACTGGACACGCTGGTGCCGGTGGAAAACGCCGCCATGGCCGATCGCACGATCATTCAATGGGACAAGGACGACCTCGACGCGGTCGGCTTGCTCAAGGTCGATATCCTCGCGTTGGGCATGCTCAGCGCGATTCGCCGTTGTTTCGATCTGCTGCGGCGCCATCGTAATCAGAACCTGACCTTGGCCACGATCCCCTCCGAAGATGCGGCCACCTACGAAATGATCAGCCGCGCCGACACCGTCGGGGTATTCCAGATCGAGTCGCGGGCGCAGATGTCGATGCTGCCGCGATTGAGGCCGCGCACGTTCTACGACCTGGTGATTCAGGTGGCCATCGTCCGTCCGGGGCCGATTCAGGGCGGCATGGTGCACCCGTATTTGCGACGGCGAAACAAACAGGAAGCCGAAGTTTACCCATCGCCTCAATTGAAAGTGGTGCTCAAACGTACGCTTGGTGTGCCGCTGTTCCAGGAACAGGTGATGCAGATTGCCATCGTCGCTGCCGACTACAGCCCCGGCGAGGCCGACCAATTACGCCGCTCCATGGCCGCGTGGAAACGTCATGGCGGGCTGGAACCGCACAAGGAGCGGCTGGCCGCTGGCATGAAGAAAAACGGTTACACCGCCGAATTTGCCGCCCAGATTTTCGAGCAGATCAAGGGTTTTGGCAGCTACGGTTTCCCCGAGTCCCACGCCGCCAGTTTTGCCTTGCTGACCTACGCCAGTTGCTGGTTGAAATGCCATGAACCGGCAGCCTTCGCCTGTGCGCTGATCAACAGCTGGCCCATGGGTTTCTACAGCCCCGATCAGATTTTGCAGGATGCGCGTCGGCATCATTTGCAGGTTCGCCCGGTGGATGTGCGCGCCAGTGACTGGGATTGCAGCCTCGAAGCGGTCAGCGGCGGGCAGCCGGCGATTCGCATGGGCCTGCGCATGATCAAGGGCTTTCGCGAAGACGATGCCCGGCGTATCGAAGTCGCGCGGTCGATGGGCGCGTTTATCGACATTGCCGATCTGGGCGAGCGGGCGCAGCTTGATAGTCGTGCGCAGGAACAACTGGCCGATGCCGGCGCCTTGCGGGGGCTGGCAGGGGATCGCCATCGCGCCCGCTGGGAAGTGGCGGGTGTGCAGAAGCAGTTGGGCTTGTTCGCCGGTTTGCCGAGCCAGGAAGAAATCGTCGTGACGCTGCCCAAACCCACGGTGGGCGAAAACCTGCTGGCGGATTACAACAGCCTTGGCACCACGCTCGGACCGCACCCGCTGGCACTCTTGCGGGGCGAACTCAAAGCCCGGCGTTGCCGCAGTTCCAGGGAGTTGCTGGAGGTCGAGCATGGGCGCCCGGTCAGCATCGCCGGGCTGGTGACCGGGCGTCAGCGGCCGGGCACGGCCAGTGGCGTGACCTTTGTCACCCTTGAAGACGAGTTCGGCAACGTCAACGTGGTGGTCTGGCGAGATCTGGCCGAGCGTCAGCGCAAGGTGCTGGTGGGCTCGCAATTACTCAAGGTCGATGGGCGTTGGGAAAAAGAGGGCGAAGTACGCCACCTGATCGCCGGACGCCTGAGTGACTTGAGTGAGCTGCTCGATGGCATGGATGTGCGGAGTCGGGATTTTCACTGACCACGATCCCCCCTGTAGGAGCGAGCTTGCTCGCGATGGAAGACCAGACAACGCTGGTATCCTGACACCCATCGTTATCGTTGACGACCATCGCGACGGTTCGACGCCTCGACAAGCTCGCTCCTACAGGGGGGCGCAGTGTCCGAAAGATTCAGCGATATCTCTATGAAACCATTCCCGCGCCCAATGCTCGAAACAAACGGGCGTCAATCACAGGGACTCAGAATCAGTCGATGCAATTTCTAGACGATAGCCATGGGTGCGAGGGTTGGCGGGGGGAAATGGCCGGGCGGATTCGCACGTTCGACTGGAGCCACACCGAACTGGGACCACTTGATACCTGGCCCGCCAGCCTGTGTAGCGCCGTGCAAATGTTGCTGGCCTCGCCTGTACCGATCGTCATGCTGTGGGGCTATCAGGGGTACATGATCTATAACGACGCCTATTCGGTCTTTGCCGGTGGGCGTCATCCTTATCTGTTGGGTGCTCCGGTCGAGCTGGGCTGGCCGGAGGTCGCCGAGTTCAACCGCCACGTGGTCGATACCTGCCTGGCCGGCGGCACTTTGACGTACCACAGCAAAGAGCTGGTGCTGTTGCGCGATGGCGTGCCTGAAGACGTCTGGATGGACCTCTATTACAGCCCGGTGTCCGATGACAACGGCAAACCCGCCGGGGTCATGGCGATTGTGGTCGAGACCACCGACCACGTGATTTCCGAGCGCCGCCGCCAGGAAGCGGAGGCGGCTTACCGTGCAGACAATGAGCGGGTGCGCCTGGCGTTGAACGCCGGCGCCTTGCTGGGCTCGTTTGTGTGGGACCTCAAGGCAAACCGTCTTTCGGCGGATGAACGATTCGCCCGGACCTTCTGCTATCCGTCCACACAGGACCTGGGCAATCTGCCCATCGATTTCGCCGAAACCCGCATTCATCCCGATGATCGGGCATGGGTCAGCGAACGAGTTGACCAGTCAGTCGCCAACGGCGAACCCTACAATGCCGAATATCGGGTGATGCTTGCTGACGGCAGTTATAGGTGGGTACAGGCCAGCGGTTGCTGTGAGTTTGACGAGCAGGGCAAACCGTTTCGGTTTCCCGGTGTGCTGATCGACATTCACGAACGCAAGACCGCCGAAGAATCCCTACTGAAATTCACTCGCGATCTGGAACAGCGCGTCAGCGATGAAGTGCAGGCGAGGCTGGCGGCAGAGGAGCAATTGCGCCAGTCGCAGAAACTTGAAGCCATTGGTGGGCTCACCGGCGGCGTGGCCCATGACTTCAACAACCTTCTGCAAGTGATCGCTGGCAATCTCCACTTGCTGGCGCGCCACGAACCGGATAACGCCAACGTGCAGCGCCGGGTTTCGGCCTCGATTGCCGCCGTTGAGCGCGGCGCCAAACTGTCCACTCAATTGCTCG
>Ga0308165_1002190_pt1 | contig 24315 bp, 18 predicted proteins | sample PhyWR2_FD_201032 | JGI IMG/M metagenome (GOLD analysis project Ga0308165, IMG submission 201032) | Phyllosphere microbial communities from UC Gill Tract Community Farm, Albany, California, United States - DLSLW.R2 | ecosystem: Host-associated > Plants > Phyllosphere > Unclassified | place: USA... | reverse complement strand
AGCAAACTGCCAACTTCTGATGCGAGTTCACGAAAGCGCTTAGTACTGATATCATTTTCACGCATCAGGCCTAACTTATGTTTGACGAGTGGGTGTTTCACTTCCACGATCTTCATACTCTTTCTCCCCGAAATAGTCGCTGGCACAAAAAAATCGCCGGATTATACCGCTTTTTTACGGTAGTGCTACAGGTATTGCATCAACTTGTGGTTAATCATTCAAACTATACCTGTTATACATCAAGTTATCGGGATGATATCTTCGCCTAATCGACTGAATCACATCCTGAGCTACGCTCATTGACGGCCTGAATCTAGTGCCGGGGAGCGACTCATATTATTTAAGGTTAGTAGAGATCGAATAATAATACACCCGCCCTTAATAAGAGGCTCGCAAACGTTTGCTTCCACTGTTAGAATTGCCACGTTTTCATTTCATACCACCCACGGGGAACGCGCAGTGACCGATAAAACCTCTCTCAGCTATAAAGATGCCGGTGTAGATATTGATGCTGGTAACGCTCTGGTCGACAGAATTAAAGGCGTGGTAAAAAAAACGCGCCGTCCTGAAGTTATGGGGGGTTTGGGCGGTTTTGGTGCGCTTTGTGCTCTGCCACAGAAATACCGTGAACCCATCCTGGTTTCTGGCACCGACGGCGTCGGCACTAAGCTGCGTCTGGCGATGGACTTAAAACGCCACGATGCGATTGGTATCGACCTGGTCGCCATGTGCGTCAACGATCTTGTCGTTCAGGGTGCAGAACCTCTGTTCTTCCTTGACTACTACGCCACAGGCAAACTGGATGTCGACACTGCAGCCAGCGTTATTACAGGTATCGCTGAGGGTTGTCTGCAATCAGGCTGCGCCCTGGTCGGTGGTGAAACCGCTGAAATGCCGGGCATGTATCACGGTGAAGACTATGATGTTGCTGGTTTCTGCGTCGGTGTGGTTGAGAAATCAGAAATTATTGACGGCTCTAAAGTTGCCGATGGCGATGTTCTGATTGCCCTGGGTTCCAGCGGCCCGCATTCCAATGGTTACTCATTAGTACGTAAAGTACTGGAAGTCAGTGGCGCAGATCCACTGACCACAGAGCTGGAAGGTAAGCCTCTGGCCGACCATCTGTTAGAACCTACCCGTATTTACGTCAAAAATATTCTTGAACTGATTGAGCAAGTTGATGTGCACGCTATCGCTCACCTGACCGGTGGCGGCTTCTGGGAGAATATTCCTCGTGTTCTGCCGGACAACACCCAAGCAGTCATCAGTGAATCGTCCTGGCAGTGGCCTGCTGTTTTCAACTGGCTACAACAGGCAGGTAATATCAGCAGTCACGAAATGTACCGCACCTTTAACTGTGGCGTCGGCATGGTTATCGCTCTGCCAGCGGCAGAGGCTGATAAAGCGGTCGAACTGATGAATGCCAAAGGTGAAAAAGCGTGGAAAATCGGTATCATCAAGGCATCTGACAGCGAAGAGCGTGTGGTTATTGAGTAATGAAAAATATTGTGGTGCTGGTATCCGGTAGTGGATCTAATCTGCAGGCGATTATTGATGCCTGTCAGCAACAAAAGATTAACGGCACCATTCGTGCGGTGTTGAGTAACAAGGCCGATGTTTTCGGTCTTGAGCGAGCCCGCGAAGCCGGTATTCCGGCTTTTTCATTGCTCCCTCGTGACTACGCTACTCGTGAAGCCTTTGATAATCAGCTGATAACCGAAATTGATGCCTGGGAACCCGATCTCGTGGTACTGGCAGGTTATATGCGCATTCTGAGCCCGGCTTTTGTTGCGCATTACAGTGGCCGCCTGCTGAATATTCATCCCTCTTTATTACCAAAATATCCGGGCCTGCATACCCATCGCCAGGTTTTGGAAAATGGCGATCGGGAACACGGTACTTCAGTTCATTTTGTCACTGAGGAGCTGGACGGTGGCCCGATTATTTTACAAGCTAAAATCCCTGTTTTTCCTGAAGACGAAGAAAGTGATATTTTTGCGCGCATTCAGCATCAGGAACATGCGATTTATCCCTTGGTAGTAAGCTGGTTTGTCGATGGCCGTTTAGCCATGCGCGATAACGCTGCATGGCTGGATAATGTACGTCTTCCCGCTCAAGGTCACGCTGCTGACTAATCAGTCTGATCATTTTTACCCCCCGTTCAGTTGGATGGGGGGTAACGCTAATCGGTTATCTCATTTGGCTAATCGATGAAATTATTTTTACGATTACCCTTCTTCCATTTTGTTCGCTAACGTTTTCAATTCATTAAAAAATTTCGTTTTTTTATTCCATTCTCATATTCCTGTCATAATTCTGTCAGATACTTTATCTCAACTGAGTTAGACATTTTTTATGAAAGCTCGCCATAATAAGTAACGTGACGGTAACGATACTGCCATCTCGACGTAATAGAATGTGAGGACTAATGGGCCAGGATAAGTTGTATATCGAAAAAGAACTGAGTTGGTTAACCTTCAACGAACGTGTTCTGCAGGAGGCGGCTGATAAAACCAATCCGCTTATTGAGCGCATGCGCTTTCTCGGTATCTATTCTAATAACCTCGACGAATTCTACAAGGTACGATTCGCTGAGTTAAAACGGCGGATACTGATTAATGAAGAGCAGGGCTTATCATCTAATCAGCGTCATTTACTGAATAAAATCCAGGCTCGAGTACTTAAAGCTGACCAGGAATTTGACGGTCTGTACAATGATCTGTTGCTGGAAATGGCGCGCAACCAAATCTTCCTGATCAATGAACGTCAGTTATCAATTAACCAACAAGCGTGGTTACGGAACTTCTTCAAACATCAATTACGCCCTCACATCACCCCTATTCTGGTCAATCGTGATACCGACTTAGTGCAGTTTCTGAAAGATGACTACACTTATCTGGCAGTGGAAATCATGCGCGGCGATGATGTTCGTTATGCCTTGCTCGAGATTCCATCAGATAAAGTTCCGCGCTTTGTTAACTTACCGCCGGAAGCCCCAAGAAGACGTAAGCCAATGATATTACTTGATAATATCTTGAGATACTGTCTTGATGATATTTTTAAAGGGTTCTTTGATTATGATTCGCTCAACGCGTACTCAATGAAGATGACCCGTGATGCAGAGTACGACTTGGTCACTGAAATGGAGTCCAGCCTGCTGGAACTGATGTCTTCAAGTCTGAAGCAGCGTTTAACCGCTGAACCCGTGCGCTTTGTTTATCAGCGAGATATGCCAAGAACGCTGGTTGAAATGCTCTGCGATAAACTGACCATCACAAATTACGACTCCATTATTCCTGGTGGTCGTTATCATAACTTTAAAGATTTTATTAATTTCCCAAATGTGGGCAAAGCTAATCTGGTCAATAAGCCATTACCGCGTTTACGTCATACCTGGTTTGATAAATTCCGTAATGGTTTTGATGCTATTCGGGAGCGCGATGTTTTACTTTACTACCCATATCATACTTTTGAACACGTACTGGAACTACTCCGTCAGGCCTCTTTCGATCCAAGTGTGTTAGCGATTAAAATCAATATCTATCGGGTAGCAAAAGAATCACGCATTATTGAATCAATGATCCACGCCGCACATAATGGGAAAAAAGTTACTGTAGTGGTAGAGTTGCAGGCACGTTTTGACGAAGAGGCCAATATTCACTGGGCCAAACGTCTGACTGAAGCCGGAGTGCATGTTATCTTCTCTGCTCCTGGTCTAAAAATTCATGCCAAACTGTTCCTTATTTCACGTATGGAAGGTGACGAGATCGTGCGTTACACCCATATTGGTACCGGTAATTTTAACGAAAAAACTGCGCGAGTTTATACCGACTATTCGTTGCTTACCGCCGACTCACGTATTACCAATGAGGTTCGTCGAGTATTCAACTTTATAGAGAATCCTTATCGCCCAGTAACCTTTGACCATTTGCTGGTCTCGCCGCAGAATTCACGTCGTCTGCTGTATGATATGATTGACCGCGAAATAACGAATGCGCAGAATGGGCAGCCAGCAGGTATTACGCTTAAACTCAATAACCTGGTCGATAAAGGGCTGGTTGACAGACTGTACGCAGCATCAACGGGTGGAGTGAAAGTTAACCTCTTGATCCGAGGTATGTGCTCATTAATCCCTGAACTTAGCGGAGTGAGTGATAATATCCGTGTGATTAGCATTGTTGACCGTTATCTCGAGCATGACCGAGTCTATATCTTTGAAAACGGTGGCGATAAAAACGTATTCCTTTCTTCTGCTGACTGGATGACACGTAATATTGATTATCGTATAGAAGTTGCTGTTCCGGTCCTCGATCCCCGTCTGAAAAAACAGATGCTGGATATAATGGATATTCTGTTTAGTGATACGGTGAAAGCACGCATCGTTGATAAAGAACTGAGTAATCGCTATGTACCGCGTGGCAACCGCCGCAAAGTACGTTCTCAATTAGCGATTTACGATTACCTTAAATCTCTGGAACAACCTGAATAACGCACTATGCCGCTATCAAACCCAACTCCCCGGCCGCAGGAATTTGCTGCGGTTGATCTAGGTTCCAATAGTTTCCATATGGTGATTGCCCGTGTGGTTGATGGAGCGATGCAAATTATTGGTCGCCTCAAACAACGAGTACATCTGGCCGATGGTCTGGGCCCGGATGGCCGACTAAATGAAGAGGCCATGGAGCGTGGGCTTTCATGTTTGGCGCTCTTTGCCGAACGACTACAAGGATTTAATCCCGATAATGTCTGTATTGTAGGAACGCACTCCCTACGTGAGGCTACCAACGCAGACGAATTTCTGCAGCGGGCAGCACAGGTCATTCCCTATCCGATTGAGATAATTTCCGGGAATGAAGAAGCCCGTCTTATCTTTATGGGGGTTGAACACACTCAACCCGAGCGTGGCCGCAAGCTGGTGATTGATATTGGTGGTGGCTCCACAGAGCTGGTGATAGGTGAAGACTTTGAACCACTGTTAGTCGAGAGTCGTCGTATGGGCTGCGTCAGTTTTGCCCGACAATTCTTTCCTGGCGGCAATATTACCGAAACCAGTTTTAAACGTGCACGGATGACCGCAGTACAAAAACTGGAGAATCTGGCCTGGCAGTTCCGTCTTAAAGGCTGGAAAGTCGCCTTGGGCGCTTCCGGCACCATCAAAACCGCCCATGAAATTTTGATAGAAATGGGTGAAAAAGATGGCATGATCACTTTAGAACGTCTGGAAATGCTGCAACGTGAAGTTCTGAAATTTAAAAACGTTTCAGCGTTAAGTCTGCCAGGCCTATCTGAAGAGCGTAAGACGGTATTTATCTCTGGGCTGGCCATTCTCTGCGGCGTTTTTGATGCTTTGGCTATTCGTGAACTACGTCTCTCTGATGGAGCACTGCGTGAAGGCGTGCTCTACGAAATGGAGGGGCGTTTTCGCCATCAGGATGTCCGTATTCGTACCGCGCAAAGCTTGGCGGGACAATATCATATCGACAGCGATCAGGCGAAACGCGTCCTGGAAACAGTTGAAAACCTTCATCAGCAATGGGAAGTACAAAATCCAAAACTTGCTAACCTGCAACTGACTGCCCTGCTGAAATGGGCTGCTATGCTGCATGAAGTTGGCCTGAGTATTAACCATAGCGGGTTACATCGCCATTCTGCCTATATTTTGCAAAACAGTAATCTGCCTGGCTTTACCCAGGAACAACAGTTACTGATGGCAACAATGGTGCGTTATCATCGTCGTGTCGTCAGGCTGGATGACTTTCCGCGCTTTGCCTTGTTCCGGAAGAAGTATTTTCTGCCATTGATTCAGATTTTACGCCTTGCGGTGTTACTTAATAACCAGCGCCAGTCGACAACGACCCCACCAACACTGACGCTCATCGCTGATGAAAACCACTGGACTCTACGTTTTCCTCATGACTGGTTTAGTCAGAACGCACTGGTTCAGTTAGATCTGGAAAGAGAACAACAGTACTGGGAAACCGTCCCTGACTGGAAGCTGAGTATTGAGGAAGCGCCCGGCATTCTCGACTTCTGATAATATTTTTGTTAGCCGCGAGCCGACGTTTCTTAAGCCCATCGCTAAATTTATAGCGATGGGCTTTTGTTATTCAGCAGACTATCCAGTGGCTGAGGGTGGCTTATCAGATGGCCCTGAATATAATCTATCCCCAGAGCAAGCACCGCATCTTTGATGGCTTCAGTTTCTACACATTCTGCGACAATCTGCATTTTCTTAATCCGTGCCAGCTGGCGGATAGAACTAATAATCTGATAGTCGAGACTACTACTAAGAATATTACGAATAAAATTCCCGTCTATTTTTAGAATATCCGCGTTCAACTCTTTCAGACTGGTATAACTGCCATATCCAGTGCCAAAGTCATCAATCGCTATCCGGCATCCCATATTTTGCAGCGCGGTTAAAGTGAGATTAGCTTGCTCTATGCTGACCAGAGAATCGCATTCTGTTACCTCAAAGATAAGCTGCCACGGCTCGATATGATAATGAGAGAGCAACCTCCTGACTTCCTGAGGGAAGTGCTCCCGGCATACTGATACAGGCGTAAGATTAATGGAAAAACGACAGCCTGGTAGCTGTTTACGATGCATCGCCATAAATGTTAAGGTCGCATTGATTACCCAGCGATCAATCCTCGCTGATAAGCCAAACTCGTGAGCAGTCGGCATAAATTTATCCGGAGCCAGCAGTTCATCATTATCACCCTGCATCCGCAGCAGAATTTCATAATAAACATCCCCCCTGACACCTTCAATAGGCTGTGCCATTAACACAAACCGTCCATTATCTAAGGCGTACTGCAGACGATTCATCATGTCGACTTTGTACTTCACATCATTCTGTACCGGACTTGAACCTTGCGTTTGTAGAATTTCCGGGCGGAAGGTATTCAGTGAACTCTCAGCGATAGTACTCAGTTCACCCAACAGTAAGTAGAGGTGAGAGACAGGATTACGAACATAACAGTAGCTCACTCCTATCTGGGGCTGAATAGGTAGTCCATTCCAGACAAAACGGAACTGCCTGGCTTGCTGATAGATAGCGTCAATTCTATCCTGAGAGAACGCTGGCTGTGCAGACTGATGATTATGATTCAAGCGCAGGACTAAACTTGATCCCGACAAATGATAAACTATCTCTTTTTCCATCAGATATTTGCGTAAAAATGAAGCCAGCTGCTGCTTATACTGAATACGTAACATCACACCATAATTACGCCCTAGTAACTCCAAGTCAGGAATAGTGATTAAACTAATGACTGACCACGAATGTTGTTCTAAATCTCGGTTTAACGCCCGTAAATTGGGCATCTGTAATACCGGATCGATATAGGCCAGCCGTCTGGTCCTATTATGCAAGATACGCTGACGCGTCGTTATCGCGGCCATCAGATAGATAGTGACCGAAAAAACAGCGTTACAGGATGAGACTATCGCCAGGTGAAGTTCAATACCGATATCAGGCGAAAGGTAGTGATGAAATTTTGCCGAAAGTAGGATCAGTAACAAGGTCCAGACATTAATAATAAACAGAAAACCAAAACGCATGGCTCCCCATAACATGACTGGAAGCATCAGAATTAGCGTGTAGTCGGTATTAAAAATGGTGCTTTTTTCGTTAATCGGATTCAGCAATAACGCCATGAACAACGTAATCAGGGCACACCAAAGTAGTATCTCACTTAATTTGACCCCCTGCTGCTTCTGCGCCAGCATACGAGACCAAAAGCTCTTTACGAACATTGGATTAACAATGATGCGTAGCAGATAATAAAAGAAAGGTAATCCGGTCAGACAGCCCACGAGCACCGCCTGATAGTTAATTAGCGTCCGTACTGTCCACAACATCTCGGGGAAAGTCAGAAACTCCTGGTCATATAATCCCAGCAGTAAACCCGCTTCATAGAACAGCAAAAACAGGGTTCCGTTAACCCAGACCAGCCAAAACATGCGCGCCATGACTAAATTTATCATGTCGAATCGTACCGCACGCCGCCGGGGCACAAATACATGATAACAAAACCAGCTAATACTCAGCGGCACTAAGCAATGGAGTATGTAGATAAGAGTAATCAATTCGCCCTTTATGGGCAGATAACGAATCAGTAAAGCCAGTGCTATGCCAGGTAAAGCCGCCCAGCCAAAGAGCATGACAAAAGCCGTCATCAGAGCCAGTGGCAGATAAAGCAAGAAAACACGACTACCATCAAGAAGCGTCTGAGTATTCAGATCGACGACCAGTGGCAGTAAAATACTTGGCAGGATGAGCGGCAGTGCCCACCAGTTATTTTTTGAACGTTGATACCAAAGAAATAAACGCATAATCATTTTGTCATTGCCCCTTCCTGATTGGGTTTCGTACCGGATATGACACCGATCCGTTTTTCATCTATGCAATACTGATATGCATAAGAGGCAGAAAATTTTAACCGGAAAAAGACTATTATAATAAATTAAAATTATTACCAAATATCCCCGTTTCTCTGAAGAACGGTCCGTTCTGCTCATTGAGAGCGTCCAGTCTGTAGATGAGTGGGGAAATTTATCCTGGTCAGTCAGCGAAAAATTGACCTGAGATGTTCCCTGTGACTAAATACTCACATTCCCAGAGCAATGGGTGATTCTATACCCAAAATAACTCAAGCTGCCTCCAGGCGCTGCGTTTTTCTTGCGATAAGCATAGGTATACTATGTGATTTGGCAGGACTAATGAAAGCAACTCTTAGATAACTTGAAGTATGATTTCACGTGACACAGGATACAACAATGCGAAACCGGCACAGATTTAACACTCGAATGACGCGCATTATCCTTTTGATTAGTTTCTTGTTTCTGTTTGGTCGTTTCATTTATTCTTCGATTGGCGCCTGGTATCACCATCAGGATAAAAAAGAACAAAATCAACAGTCTCAACAAAATAACCAGCCTATTGAACGCGACAAGACTCTGTAACCCCCCCTTTTTGGGGTACGGTTTTCAAGGTTAAGAAAATATCGCCCGATATCTCACTATAATAGTCGCAGATTTTCTCGTCGTCGTTTTGAATGGTGCCCTTCTATTCCATGCCATTTTCAAGCGTTCTCGCATAGAAAACCAGCCGCAGATGCTTTTCTTCATCGACAATAAACGATGTATGGTCAAAGGAAACCTCACCTCCATTCTCTCGTCTGAATATTCGTCGGCCTTCACAGCGCCCATGGACATCATGCTGTCCCCATAAGGTTTTAAAATCGACAGAAATCTCATTCAGCATATCGACAAGGTTTGCCATATCTTCATCTTCAGGAGCCTGGGCGAAATCACGCCGAAAACTCGCTAATACCTGAGGGGCCTGAGCAGACCAGTCAACAATTTTGCTATTTAGTGTGTCATCTGCAAACAGCATCCACAGCATATTTCTCTCCGACACCGGGCGTTCGGTGAAGCCAAAAAGAGAATCAGCCGCCGCATTCCAGCCCAATACATCCCAGCGTAAATTAAGAACATAGGAGGGACGTTGAGTTAAATCGTCCAGTAATAGACGGATCATGGGTGATAACTGACATCCTGTCTGAGCTGCCATCGCTGGTGGACGTTGATGTGCCAGCAGAAATAGATGGCGTCGTTCAATTTCATCCAGTTTCAGTACCCGGGATAGATTATCAAGAAAGCTCGTCGAAACACGAATACTGCGCCCCTGTTCGAGCCAGGTGTACCAAGTAATTCCTACGCCAGCGAGAGCGGCGACTTCTTCCCGGCGCAGACCTGGGGTCCGTCTCCGCTTACCGGCGGGCAAACCCACATCCAAGGGGGAAAGCGATTCACGTCTGCTACGCAAAAAGTCGGCCAGCACGCTGTGTGTTCTATCCAGTCTACTCTCTAACATATCACCCTTAGTAACAGCATAATCAGTTATATAGTAATAGTTTAACTAATTTGCGACACTCCGGCAAATCGCTTAAAACACCGGAGTTTTCATGACCGATATCCAGCTACCCTCTATCAGTACCACGGAATGTCCAGCCAAACGCCCCCCCTCCTCTCTGGCCCTTTTTATCCTGTTACTCGGGGGGTTTATTACCATCTTCGATCTCTTTGTGGTCAATATTGCTATTGCTTCCATTCAGCAGAGTCTCGGGGCGAGCTTTGCTGATATCGCCTTTGTTATCGCCGGTTATGAGCTCGCGTTTGGCGTGCTACTCATCGCCGGGAGTCGACTCGGTGATCGTCATGGCCGGCGGCGACTATTTATTATCGGCATGCTGATCTTCACCCTGTCTTCCTTACTCTGTGGCATTGCGCCGTCAGCCAATTCTCTGATAGCTGCCCGCCTGCTACAAGGTGCTGCTGGCGCCCTCTTATTTCCACAAATTTATGCTTCACTACGCGTGATTTATGATGACCAAGGGCGAAGCAGAGCCTTTGGCTTACTCGGCATGACACTGGGATTAGCCGCTATTGCCGGGCAAGTTATTGGCGGTTTACTGGTTGAAATTAACCTGTTTGGATTGGGCTGGCGAGTCGTGTTTTTGATTAATATTCCCATCGGTATACTGGCAGTGATAGCCGCTCGCACTATTCCAGAGTCCAAGGCTGACAGTGGGTCGGATATCGACTGGCTGGGAGTCATACTGGTCAGCAGCGGATTATTACTGTTATTACTGCCGCTCCTTGAAGGACCCAATGTCGGCTGGCCACTCTGGACTGGATACTGCTTTGTCGCTGGCCTGACTATCCTCAGCATCTTCTTGCTCTGGCAGCAGCGCCTCACCCATCGGGGAGGGACGCCGATTATCTCTCTGGCTTTATTCCGCCATCCGGCTTTCTCTATTGGCTCCTTATGTGTATTACTGATCTATTCTACTGCTACATCACTATTTCTTTGTTTCGCCCTGTTGTTACAGTCAGGCCTGGGACTCACTCCCTTTGCTGCTGGTATGCTATTCGCCCCTTGTAGTATCGGGTTCATCGCCGCTTCATTGTCAGCACCCAAGCTCGTCTCTCGTTTTGGTCATTCCGTTATTGTCCTGGGTGCAGCGCTCTATGGTGTGGGCATTGGGGGATTAATGATAATGACCTCCAGTTTTAGCCCACAATCGGAAGCCAGCGTGCTTATCTGGCCGTTAATCGTCCTAGGCTTTGGTCAGGGAATCGCCATGACCCCACTACTGAATCTGGTTATTGGCTATGTAGAGGAGAGTCATGCAGGCATCGCCGCTGGATTTATCTCAACCATGCAGCAAGTCGGTGGGGCTTTTGGCGTCTCTATTGCCGGTATTTTCTTTATGGGTATTCTGACCCGTGAAGCCAGCCAGACAGTAGCAACTCGCTACCTTGAGGCCTTTTCAGGTGCCATGATCTACAATCTGATTGCCGTTATCATTGCTATGGTGCTGATGATACAACTGATACGACGACGCAGTGATCATAGGTAGCAGACAGACTATCCCCAGTTGATAATGCGTCATCACGCTGGGTTATGCATGACCTTATCCCGTCGCCTCCAGCAACAGTAGATCCATCAGCAAAACAAGATTTGACTCAAAGGAGGTGACACCTGCCGCCTCCGCTGCGTAATGAATAGCTTCATCGTATAAAGCAAAATGCAGGTCTGCCATGCCAGCCAGGGTATTGGCAGAAGCACGGGTAAATGCCACCACCGTCATACCAATATTTTGTGCGATTCGCGCTTTATCCAATACTTGCTCTGTTTCACCGCTACGAGAAACTGCAATAAAAACCTGGTAACGGGCAGCATTGCTCAAAAATATATTACGGCTATCACCCGGGCCTGAAATAAAGGCCGTCTTGCCGAGAACTTGTAATTTTTTGGTCAGGTACTCGGCAAACAGATAGGAGAAGCCCGCACCATAGAGAAAGAAACTCTCTTTTTCACGTAACAGACGGGTAAAGGTGTGACGTTTTTCTTCAGTCACCCACTGGAACGTTTGCTGATAGTTAGCGACAAACTGGTTAAATAGCGCAGGTAGCTGCGGTATATTATCAGCCCGCGCGACCAGCTGTGGTATTTCAGATAATAGCTGCTTACAGTGCCAGATAAATTCACTAAAACCACTAAACCCAAGCTTCTGCGCTAAACGCATAATCGTGGCAGTAGAGACATAAGTCACTTCAGCCAGTTCCCGGACGGTAATATGTCCCACCCGCATAGGGTGTTCCATTAACCAGGATAAGACACGATATTCGGCACGCGTTAAGTTTGCGCCACGTGTTAGCAGGGATGAAAGGCGGGTATCCATTAAAGTACCCGCCTGATGGCTGGTACTAAACAGCAAGCATTCAGCTTCAACAAAGCAGCCCCTGCTCCCCAGTAGTTGCTCGTTTTTAGGTACTGATTAATAGCATTCAAATCACCTGACGACATACATATTCCTGGGTGTCTTAGTAAAAAAGCGATTGTCGGTGTTTTCTCTCACACCGACAAGTCACCCAGTGATTTCAGTCGTTAATTTTTAACAGCCTCACCATCACGCCAAGCCTGTTGTAAAGCCGGCCAGTAATCACGATTCGCTTCGATCATCTCATCAAGAATCATCTTCGCATGCTCCATTGTCGGTACCGTTCTGTTCAGCGTAAAGGCCTGGAGCGCTTTTTCGTAACTCCCCTCAATTGTCGCCTCAACCAGCAATTGCTCAGACGCCAGCTGTTGCTGGAGCAGCGTTTGATGGAACAACGGTACCTGACCAATCCGGACTGGCTCCGGCCCTTCACTGGTGATATAAGCTGGAACCTCTACCATCGCATCATAAGGCAGGTTAGTAATCGCCCCCTTGTTCTCCACCATCACTAAGTGACGCTGACGCAGGTTGAAGGCCAGTGAACAGGCCACATCGACAATAAATTCACCGTGCACGCCAACATGGAAAGCATCGGACAGAATACCGGTGCGTTGATATTCGGCTGCTGCTGCAAACAGTTTTTTCTCCCGGCCATCCATCACTTCATTGGCGCGGGTATACTCCGGATTCTGGTGCTCGACAATCTGATTAGGCATCAGATAATACTGCAGATAAGGATTCGGTAAATACTCCGGGAAGTTATCCATAATGGGCTTAATATTACGCCAGGTCTTGACCCATGAAGGATCTGAGTGCTGAGGGTCGGTTTTTGCAGCATCTTCGGTCAGCAGACCAAAGCGGGCAATATGGCGGCGGAGTTCCGGCAATTTATCTTCGCCATCAACCAGTACCCGGGTAAACCAGCCAAAGTGATTCAGGCCAAAATAGTCCACTTCAAGCTTATGTCTGTCGACCCCAAGAATCGCCCCCATATTGCGTATTGCGGCTACCGGCATATCACAAATATTCAGTACCCGGGCGTCAGGACGCAGGCGACGAACGCCTTCTGCAACAATAGCCGCAGGATTAGAGTAATTCACAATCCATGCTTTCTTGTCAGCGTAACGATCTACCAGATCGATTAACTCAACCATCGGTAAAATAGTGCGTAAACCATAAGCCAGGCCGCCTGGTCCACAGGTTTCCTGGCCGACTACGCCATGACGGAGGGGGATTTTCTCATCCTGCTCACGCATTTTGTACTGACCGACGCGCATCTGGGCAAAAACAAAATGCGCGCCGCTAAAAGCCACTTCGGGGTTATCGGTAACCGTAAATTTTATCGTCTGACTGTGGTCACGAATCACTTTTTCCACTACCGGAGCGATCGTGTTCTGCCGGTCTGCATCAATATCATAGAGGCGGATTTCCGCGAGCGGGAAGTCTGCCAGTCTGACCATCAGACTTTTCACAATACCCGGTGTATAGGTACTACCGCCACCAGCAATAGACAGAATAAATGGGGGTGTAAACATAATTATCTCCTTCAGAGAAACGTCTCTACTGCTTCTCGCATTTTTTTAACATGCAGCCCGTAGACCACCTGAACGTTATTACCTTGTTTAATAATGCCTTTGGCACCTGTCGCCTTGAGCCCTGGCTCATCAATCATGGCAACATCTTTTACTGTGACGCGCAGCCGGGTGTAACAGTTATCCACCACGTCGATATTGTTCGCCCCCCCCAGCCCCGCAATAATTGATTTACCTATTTCGTGGTTATTGCCTTTGGCCTGATACTCTTGCTTGCTATGAAGGCGTGTCTCAGCATCGTCATCCTCACGACCGGGCGTCTTCATATTTAATTGCACAATCAACAAGCGGAAGGTGATGAAATAAAGGGCGAACATGATAAGGCCCACGAGGATATACATCGGCCAGTTGGACTTCTCGATACCCAGCGGCAAGTTATAGAGAATAAAATCGATAAAGCCGTTAGCGCCGATGGCGTGGACACCAAACAGTGAGAACAACACCATCCCCACGCCAGTCAGCACGGCATGAACCACAAATAGCAGCGGAGCAACGAAGAGAAAAGCAAACTCAAGCGGTTCGGTGACTCCCACCAGCATGGCTGTTAAGGCTGCAGGTAATAAAATGGCTTTGGCCTGGGTCTTACGTTCTGGTTTAGCAGTGACATACATGGCGAGTGCTACAGCAGGCAGACCAAACATTTTGCTGATGCCGCGGGCATCCCATACCACTGTGCTACTGAGCTGTTTCACATCCTGGCAGGCCATTTCAGCGAAATAGATATTACGCGCGCCGTGATACAGGGTACCGCAGACCTCTTTTGACCCACCCAGCTCTGTATAAAGAAAAGGGGTATAGACCAAATGATGCAGACCAGTAGGCACCAGAATTCGTTCCAGAAAACCGTATATCGCCACCCCAAATGGGCCGGAGTCTTTAATCGCCAGAGCCATCGAGCTAATACCGTGCTGCACATAGGGCCAGAGCTCACTCATTACGACACCGAGCAGAATCGAGACTGGCAGCATAATAATGGCGACAAAGCAGTGCCCGGAGTAAATCGCCATCACCCCGGAAAACTGAACACCAGAATATTTGTTATACACATAGCCAGCCAGCGCACCGGTCAGAATACCGGCGAATACGCCCATCTCCAGGACCTGAACCCCCAGCACCATTGCCTGCCCCCCCATACGCATCTGGTCTGCGGGTAACAACTGCCCTTGAATCTGTAGCATCACATTCATGGCATTAATAAACACCACAAAAGTGACCAGTCCTATCAGGGCGGCGTATCCTTTATCCCGCGTCGCCAGGCCAATTGGAATACCAACAGCAAACACCAGGCCTAAGTTAACCAGCAGTGAAACCGCCGACTTAGCAATCAGCTGTCCGGTATGCTGAATAAAAGGATGGCCAAGAAACGGAAGATATTCCGCCAAATTGCCATTACCCAGCACGTTACCGAAGGCAATAAATAGCCCGACGATAGGCAAAATAAGCACCGGTCCGTACAGCGACTTTCCAAAATTTTGTAGGGCATTAACGGCTCGTTTCATGGAGGTCTCTCTCAATAGGGCGCGCACTTTCTGTGCGTCTTACTCGCCAAGCTAACAGGAATCAGTCAGCAATATCCAGCTATCTTATTGTTTTTAAAATAAATAACCTGAAAGGTTACATGTAACCTTTAGCGCTGTGATCAAGGTAACAAAGGGGATACAGGCTTGTGGGACCGACGGGGGGCATGTGCATCTCAATTTCATCACCGCGCATAAAATTAAGGCGAATGAGGCTGATATTAATTATCATTAACGTCTAGCGGCAATAAAATATGCCATCGCAGTTAAACACCAAAAAAATATAACCTGTTAATAAAAATGAAAAAAAATAAATCTATCATCACCTGGCTACTGGTATGTAGCACCCTGGTATTAACAGCTTGTCAGCATCAAGCGTCGTCTAAGGCAACCCGCTCATTAATTCCTGAAGGTTCGCGTATTCAAGATACCCAAACCGGTGCCCTACTCACGCCTCAACAACTGCTAAACGTGTTGAATGATGCTCCAATGGTTATTGTCGGGGAGGAGCACACCAATATGGCTCACCACGAGATTGAACGGTGGTTACTACAAAACCTGCAACATCAACGCCCTCAAGGTAGTGTGCTACTGGAGATGATAACCCAGGATCAGCAACCTGCTATCAATGAGATCAAGCAAGCTCTGGCAGCGGCGACCGCAATGGATGAACCTGAGATACAACAGGCTATTCGCTGGAATAAAGGCTGGCCATGGCCGATGTATGGTGACTTAGTGATGGCTGGGCTAAAGGGTAACGCCCCGCTTCTGAGTGCCAATATTTCACGGGCCAGAATCACAGAAATTTATCAGAACCCTGACTTTCCGCCAGGTGAGCACAGTTCACAAGCGACAGTACGAGATAAAATATCCGACACTATCACCGTGATGCATGGTGGTAATATTGCCCCTGAACAGCTCACCGCCATGCTGGCCATCCAGCAACATCGAGACCGGTTTATGGCCCGGCAATTACTTGCGGCTCCGCAACCTGCTCTGTTGTTTATCGGTGGCTACCATGCCGCTAAAGATGTCGGTGTACCGTTACATATTCAGGATCTGAACGGTCAACCCGCGACAGTGTTGATGCTTTCAACCGAAGGCACTCCTGTCACTGCTGCACAAGCTGATTACGTCTGGTCTGTTCCGCCAGCCAAAAAATAAGAGTCATTATGAAAACTGGAAAGTTATTAATCAGCGCCATATTACTGAGTATTGGCATAAGCGGCAGTCTGACAAACGCATCGGCTGATGAGCGCACATTACCTTTTTACCAAGGCAAAACGCTGGCACATCCGATAATTTCTGGTGCGCGTTATAGCAATGCTATTCTGGCTTTTATTCAGGAGAAAGATGAAGTTGAAGGTTATTACTGTTTCTGTGACGAAGATGATCCCAATGCTAACCACAAACCGCAATTACTGGGTACCTTCCCTGACTCGACCATAGAGTCTGTTTTTTATATCGACCTTGATAGTGATGGGCAGATCACGCTGGTATTGAGTAAAAGTCATCATCAGTACGCCTTACGCGGCTGGCGTTATCAGGCTGAAAACAGCTATCAACCCTTGCCCCATTTACAGCCGGTGCTGGATAGATTAGTTGCGCAGCATAACATCCTGAATGCTTCGCTGATAAAACAAGAGCTGGGTAAATTACCGCCCTATGACTACAGCATGGAATATCCCAAAACCGGTAATGCTGACGTCGATAACCTCGACTTTACCCAAGGAAAACTGGTTGGCTGGTATCGTGATAGTGGTGAGCGCTTATCTGAAGCTACACCGCTGACTGACGATCTCTTTTTTTATAAAAAAACCTTTACCGAAAAAGACGGGTTATTTCTCACTGCAACCTACCAGCGCCAGCAAGAAGGGTCGACGCCAGGCTTTATGGTGACCACCGTCAGCTGGCAGTCTGACCCAGCCCAGTTTAATGGTACTGAAAACGGGGCTTATATCCTTTATGAACCCGGAGCGGGCTTTTCAAGTGGGTTTTATCAACAAGGTGTCGCTGATGGTCCTTGGGTGACCCATAACGCGGACTACCAAAGTGAGGGGAATCATGTCATGGGACAGCAGCAGGGGCCATGGACTGTTCGTAACCCACAAGAAAGTGCCACGGGTCTGATGGAAAATAGTCAGCGCGAGGGGCGCTGGGAGGTCAGTGATGGTCTGAATGGTGGGCATCAAGGACTGAGTGGATTCGATACTTATCTGCATAACCAGCGTAACGGCCCCAGTGAACGATTACTGGCCGGATATCCGTGGCAAAAAGGCAATTATGTTGACGATTTACGCGAAGGTATGTGGATAACCGAGAACGGTGAAGGTCCGTATAGTAAAGGCATCGCCAACGGTGTCTGGACGTTAAGAACCTCCAGCGGCGACGTTCAGCAAGTTCCTCTGGTCGAGGGTAAGAAACAGGGTGAAATGATGTGGCGCGACGGTAATGGCAAGTTGTTATACATCATCAATTATAAAGACGATATTCCTGACGGACTCTATCAGCGCTATAACGACAGCGGAAAAATGGTTTATCAGGCCCATTATCATCAGCAAAAATTGCACGGCCGTGAAATAGAATATTATGATGATGGTGTCACCTTGCGTGCAGATCGTGGTTACCGCAACGGTGAGCTGGATGGCGAGAATCGCTACTATTTTCCGAATGGTAAGCCTCATTCTATCTCAACTTTTGACCAGGGACGCGAAGTGGGATTAATGCAGGAATTTACGGCCGCTGGCGTCAAAATTGTCGAACGCAACTCCTGCATCACACCGCCTGGTGGTCGCTGTGGTAAACAGCAAACCTTCAATCCAGACGGCACGCCATTGACCGATAACGACTATTTGTTCGGCCGCCAGCAAACTCATAATAGCTGGTATGCCAGTGGACAACGCGAGGAAGAAACGCGTATTGGGGCTGACGACAGTTACACTCAAATCAGTTATTACCCTAATGGCCAGATAAGCTGCATTGTTCGCGCCCAAGGCTTTACGTCAGTACAGTTTGAGGGGAAAGACTATAAAGATTACCAGGACGCTAAGCGTGAGGGTGAAAGTGCCTGTTATTATCAGACTGGAAAGCTAAAAAGCAGCGCGACCTGGAAAGCAGGTAAACTAATTTCTGGCTGCGAAAAACGCTTTGATGAGAGTGGGGAACAGATATTTCCCGGCCCGGATGGTTGCCCAAAGCCTAAATGGCAGTATGAGTAATCTAAGAAATTCAGGCGATTAGCCTCGCGAGAATTAAAGGACGATGATAATTTTTATCCTGACACGCACACTGACACTGTTAACCTTACTCATTTTACCGATGTCAGCCAGGGCCATCGACTGCACTAAAGCTAGCTTAGCGGATGACAACGCCATCTGTGCCACCCCCACGCTAATGCAGCTTGATACCGTGTTAAATAAAAGCTACCTCTTCGCACGCCAGCAGGCAGATAAAGACAGGTTAAAAACCGAACAACTGGCCTGGCTAAGAGAGCGGCAACAGTGTGGCGATAATACCCTCTGCCTCGCAGAACGTGACCTTTCACGTATTAAGACCTTGGCCAATGTCGACTCTATCTCAATCATTCATAGCGCCTCCAAACAGTGGGACTTTGTACTTTCCGTGACGGGCTGCAAGCCTGATTCTTCTTATCCCACCTGTGAAGGACCAGGAACATTAGATATTTTTGCCAAAGACAGTGGCAAGTTAGTGCAACGGCTGAGCGCGAAAAACATCTTTATCGAACTGGATAAACAAGGCAAAGCAACGACTAATTTAATTGAGATATATGGCAATAATAATAGTGGCCTGGTGGTCGATGATATTAACTTTGATGGTATCGATGATATCGCCCTGCGTACCGGTAATGAAGGCGCTTACGGTGGCCCTTCATATACGATTTATCTCTATCAGCCACGGTCAAAAACCTTTGTCGAAAATACAGCCCTGACTCAATTAGGCAGCGAAAACCTAGGGTTATTCTCTGTTGATCCAAAAACCCAAACACTCACCACCTTCACCAAAAGTGGCTGCTGCTGGCATCAGTCCAGTGTCTGGAAAATAGACCAAAATAAGCCGGTATTGATTGAAGAAATTACCGAAGAGGCTGATATCAGTGCCGATCATCCGACGTTACTAATCACCACCCGCAAGTGGGTCAACGATGCGTGGCAAACAACCCAAGAGAGAGAACTTATCGCCTATTAATGCCTGCCCCAAACAGTATTCCCAGACGGGTCACATCCGACAAAATTGCGCTAAATCAAACTCACAGCGAGTAGCGACAAAATCCTCTGGTCAGTCTTCAAAATTAGGCCTAGCTTAAAGGTGTATTTAAAATACAACTTATAATATGGGTGAGATTATGTTTTGTGTGCAATGTGAGCAAACTATTCGTACGCCAGCTGCTAACGGCTGTGCTTACGCGCAAGGTATGTGCGGTAAAACCGCCGAGACATCCGACTTACAAGATCTGTTGATTGCCGCGCTACAGGGGCTTTCCGCCTGGGCCTGTAAAGCACGCGAATATGATCTTATTGATCATAATATCGACAGCTTCGCCCCGCGCGCCTTCTTCTCGACGCTAACTAACGTCAACTTCGACTCCATACGTATCGTCGGCTACGCGCGCGAAGCCATCGCTAAACGCGAGATGCTGAAAGAGATCTGCCTGACACTTGACGCTAACGTCAAGGTTGACCATCCCATGGCGGACTTACAACTGGTGAGTGGCGATCTCGGCGATTTGCAAAAACAGGCGCTAGAGTTTGTCCCTAACCGTGACAAGGCCGTCATTGGCGATAATATTCTGGGTCTGCGCCTGCTCTGCCTGTACGGCCTGAAAGGTGCAGCAGCGTATATGGAACACGCTCACGTGCTGGGTCAGTATGACAATGCTATCTACGCACGCTATCACAAGATTATGGCGTGGCTAGGCACCTGGCCTGCCGATATGAATGCGCTACTTGAGTGCTCGATGGAAATCGGTCAGATGAATTTTAGCGTCATGCAAATTCTTGATGCCGGTGAAACCGATGCCTATGGCCATCCAACGCCTACCCAAGTCAACGTCAAGACCGTCGCTGGAAAATGTATTCTTATTTCCGGCCATGACCTGAAAGATCTCTATCATCTGCTCCAGCAAACTGAAAATATGGGCGTTAACGTCTATACACACGGTGAGATGTTACCCGCACATGGGTACCCTGAACTGCGCAAATTCAAACACCTGGTAGGTAACTACGGCAGCGGCTGGCAGAATCAACAAGTTGAGTTCGCGCGCTTCCCAGGCCCTATCGTAATGACTTCCAACTGCATTATCGATCCGCATGTCGGTTCATATCAGGATCGTATCTGGACCCGCAGTATTGTCGGCTGGCCTGGCGTGAATCATCTGGAAGGCGATGATTTTGCGCCTGTGATAGCACAGGCGCTGCAGCTCGACGGATTCCCCTACAGTGAGATAGAACACCAGATAACCGTCGGTTTTGGCCGCCAGACACTGCTTGGTGCCGTCGATACCTTGATTGATTTGGTCACTCGCGAAAAACTGCGTCATGTCTTCCTGGTCGGTGGTTGTGATGGTGCCCGCGGTGAGCGTAATTACTTTACTGATTTCGCGACTCAAGTTCCTGAAGATTGTCTGATCCTGACGCTGGCATGCGGTAAATATCGTTTTAATAAACTCGACTTTGGTGACATTGAAGGGCTGCCGCGTCTGATTGATGCTGGACAGTGTAATGATGCTTATTCAGCTATCATGCTGGCCGTCACCCTGGCTGAAAAACTGGGTTGCGGTATCAACGAACTACCGTTGTCATTGGTGCTATCGTGGTTTGAACAAAAAGCGATTGTTATTCTGCTGACACTGCTGTCATTAGGCGTCACGAATATTGTCACTGGCCCAACTGCACCCGGTTTTCTGACCCCCGATTTACTCGCCGTGCTGAATGAGAAATTTGGTCTGCGTCCAGTCACTACTGTTGAGCAAGATATGCAACAGATGCTCGGTGCATAAGGAGACATCATGACTATGCCTACTCCCCAATGCCCGTGGCGTATGCAGGTGCATCATATTCATCAGGAGACTCCTGATGTCTGGACACTGTCGCTGCTGTGCCACGATTACTATCCCTATCGCGCAGGTCAGTACGCGATGGTCAGTATTGGTAATAACAAAGATACATTACGTGCTTACACCCTGTCTTCAACGCCCGGTGTCAGTGAATACATCACTCTCACCGTACGGCGCATTGATAATGGCACCGGTTCAAACTGGCTGACCCAGCAGGTAAAACGGGGTGATTATCTCTGGCTATCCGATGCACAGGGCGCATTTACTTGCGACACTATCACTAACAATAAATTGTTATTGCTGGCCGCAGGCTGTGGTGTTACCCCGGTGATGTCAATGCGTCGCTGGCTGGCAGCGTATCGCCCTGAAGTGGATGTCCAGGTTATCTACAGTGTACGTTCCCCGCAAGACGTGATTTTCGCTGATGAGTGGCAAAACTATGCGCTGAGACTGGTCGCGGAAAATGATGCTACCGAGGGATTCGTACCTGGGCGGCTGACGGAGCCTATGCTAAACGCGGTGCCGGAACTGACAGAGCGTACCTTACTCTGCTGTGGCCCTGCCCCCTATATGGACTGGGTTGAAAATGCAGCACATAAGCTGGGTGTGACACAGTTTTATAAAGAGCAGTTCTTTACGCCTGCCGCTCCCGCCGTTACCGAAGGGATAAAGTTCACTAAACTCTCACCTGAAAAAACATTCTTCGCGGCACGGGGTCATTCACTGCTGCAAGCGATGGAAAGCAATCAAGTCCCGGTAAATGCCGCCTGCCGTGAAGGTGTGTGTGGTTGCTGTAAAACTCAGGTTGTTTCTGGTGAATATAATGTGAGTAGCACCTTGACCCTCACCGAGCAGGAAATAGCGAATGGTTATGTACTGGCTTGCTCCTGCCATCCAGTGAGTGATTTAGTATTAGCTTAAGATCCAAAAACGCCCTTTCATTCGAGGGCGTTTTCTTAACAGATTTATTCATCACAGATAAAATACAATTTATCTTCAAAACAACGGAGAATAATCCATTTTATTTAACTCTATCTTTTCATTAGCAATGCTCAGTATTTCTGCGACTTACGGATGATGTTAAAAGACACAGAGATGCACCTAACAAAACCAAATCTTTTAAAAGAAACTGTCCTATTCCAGCAGATATCGCAGGAAATCCGCCTAAAGAACTTTCAAAAACACCTGGCGTGGTAATAAAAAAGGTTATAGTGACGAAAAAGGTAACTGATGACAAAAACGCACCGGCCATTGAAAATAAAGCATTAAAGGAACCAATAACAAGTAATATTCCTGTAGTTAATTCAGCGACACCAAGAAAATAGCTTGCCCCTTGTACCCCAAAAAGAACATGTAACCAGCTCATAATAGGACTATTTTCAATAAATGGAGCAATGCCAGCAGCCTCATACGCCGTAAATTTCATTCCTCCAAACCAGAAAAATACTACGACAAGAGACCATCTTAAAAAAGATAAATCTCGATATGATCCTGAATTTTTCTCAGCCACAAAAAAAGATAATTTATTCATAATATACATCCCTGGAAAAGTATATTTAAACTGATTAGCAACACTGCATTGCAAATAAATAACAATTTAAATACATATTAAAATATCATGTCGTGATTTTATTTACATGAGTGAACAAAACGCATATTCAACTTCAGAGACACTATTAAGCTCATTCAATATATCATCCATCTCCTCTTGCGTTATTGATGTTACGACTAAAACTGCTTTTATGATAACCTCTTCATGACCAAATGCACTTATAGAAAAATCTTGCATTTGTATATTAACAGCCGCTAACACCTCTCTCATATTTTGAATAACTTTCTTCGTATCTCTTATGTTAATGATTATATTAATATTATGTGTTATTTCTGTCTGATTATTTATTGGTTTTCTATCTATAATATTAACAATCGGTCTAAGAAGTATATTTATAGACAAAATGAATAGAGTAGCAATAATCGATATTATATACATATTAGAGCCCGCTGCGGCCCCAACCGCACCTGAACACCAGATAGTCGCCGATGTATTTAGTCCCTGGACACCACCATCTTGCCGCATAATCACTCCTGCGCCAAGAAAACCTATCCCTGAGACGACATAGGCAATCACTCTTACCGCACCGTCATAACCATCAAGACTTTTTGCTAAATTGACGAATACAGCAGCCCCAAGAGTGACCAAGACATGCGTTCTTAACCCTGCGGTTCTTTGCCTGTACTGACGTTCAATACCAATACATCCACCAAGAATAAACGCGGCCGTTAACCCCATAACTGAATCAGTTAATTGATGCATATCCATAAAAAAATAGTGCCTTTTATGATCCTATTGATAAATCTAGACCATTTTTGGCTATTCGCAATATTTTCACTTCATTCTGTATATCTGTGCCAGCATCCGCACCGGTATTCAGGAACCTGCAGATAAGTAACGGCCACGCTTATCAGACACTCATCTTGCTATCCGGATCATCAGAACATCACCTCTTCCTGCCTATCTGACCTACATTTTTCTTCTGATTTCATCTGATGGTGGGTACTCTTCCCGATCGTGTAGATAACTTTACCTCCAGGTCGTCAGTTAACTGACACGGTCAACTGACAGCGCCCATCAAGGCGCCCCCATAAAAAAAAGTCCGTAATTAAAATTACGGACTGCAAACTATTTAACGCGTTAAATTCAATGGAAATAGCATACTGAATAACTTAACTATTTAGACAGCGGGATGAACAATGTTATTTTATAACGGTAACGCAGTTTCATGTAAATGACGCCACATCACTTGATTATCATGACCTAATTCAAAAACCACGGTTGA
>Ga0308165_1002189_pt1 | contig 24327 bp, 23 predicted proteins | sample PhyWR2_FD_201032 | JGI IMG/M metagenome (GOLD analysis project Ga0308165, IMG submission 201032) | Phyllosphere microbial communities from UC Gill Tract Community Farm, Albany, California, United States - DLSLW.R2 | ecosystem: Host-associated > Plants > Phyllosphere > Unclassified | place: USA... | reverse complement strand
TGAAGTGGCAGCGTGATGAAGAGCTGGACATCCTTGCCGTGCGCTGGGCCACCGGGCGAGGCAATCGCAATGGACGTTGCGCCTATCAATTTGCCCGCTATTGGGTCGGGCTGAAGCTGTTGGAGCACAAGGCATGATTGATCTAAAACAAAGCGGCCAGGGTCTGGAGGGCTACGGCATGCTCCACGCGCAGCTGGAATCCCTGCTGGCGGATGAGCGTGATTTCATTGCCAACGCCGCGCAGTTCTCGGCGTTCTTGTTTAACCAGCTCGATGATCTGAACTGGGCCGGGTTCTACCTCAATCGCAACGAAGAACTGGTGCTTGGCCCGTTTCAGGGGCAGATCGCTTGCGTGCGAATTCCGTTCGGGCGCGGGGTGTGCGGGACCGCGGCGGCGACGTTGCAGACTCAATTGGTCGAAGACGTTCACGCCTTCCCCGGGCATATCGCCTGCGACAGTGCGTCGAACAGTGAACTGGTGGTGCCGTTGGTCAAGGACGGTCGCCTGATTGGCGTGCTGGACCTCGACAGCCCGAAGCTGGCGCGGTTTACCGCTGAGGATCAAGTCGGGATCGAACAACTGGCCGCGATTTTCCTGCGTCTGACCGACTGCTGATCACAGAAGGCCGGCCTTGATCAGCAAGGCCGGTGGGTCCACCGCATCGATCTGCTGTGGATCGAGAAATTCATCAGCGTATTGCTGATAGATGCCCGCATTGATGAACAGGCCAAACAACTGCGGGTCAATGTGGGCGTCGCGGCACATGGAGGCCATGATGCCCAGCGCCTCGCTCAATGATTTGGCTTTCTTGTAGGGGCGGTCCGCCGCCGTCAAGGCTTCGAAAATATCGGCGATTGCCATCATTCGAGCCGGCAGGCTCATTTCCCCGCGTTTCAATCGTTTGGGATAACCGGTGCCGTCCATTTTTTCGTGGTGGCCGCCGGCGATTTCCGCCACGTTGCCCAAGTGCCCGGGGAAGGGCAGGTGACTGAGCATCAGGATTGTCTGCACCATGTGATGGTTGATGACGTAACGTTCCTCTCGGGTCAGCGTGCCTCGGGTAATGCTCAGGTTGTAAAGCTCGCCCCGGTTGTACTTGTAGGGCGGCACGTCGAGCTTGAAGCCCCAGGGATTGTCCTGCGGTATCAGTTCGGCCTCGCTGCGTTCGAACAGATGTTCGGGTTTGTCCGCCAGCAGCGGTTCGTGTACTGGCAGAGTCGGCGCCGGGGTTCGCGCCTGTCGCCGGTTCTCTTCCCAGGACACGCCCAGGCGATCGTCCAGGGTACGGATCCAGGTACGTTGGGCCAGGCTGCGCAAGCGTTGCAGATCGTCGTCGGCCATCGCTTCGCCGCCGAGATTGCAACGGGCGATGAAGGCAAAATCATTGTCCAGCTCAGCGAGAGCCGCATCGCGCAGTTCGGCCAGGTGCTGCTCGTCGCCACCTTGGGCGACGGCCTGCCAGTAACTGACCCACGCATCGCGCTTGAGGACTTCGAAACGGGTGCGGATTTCGTGGATGCGATCGTTCAGGGTTTCCAGCTTGGTGGCTTTGTCGACAACGTATTCGGGGGTGGTCACTTTGCCGCAGTCATGTAGCCACGCCGCGATATGCAGCGCCTCCCACTCGTCTTCCGTGGGGTGGTAGTCGCTGAAGGCCTCTTCCTGGCTGGCTGCAGCAGCCTGCGCAAGCATCAACGCCAGCGCCGGCACCCGCTGGCAGTGCCCGCCGGTGTAGGGACTCTTGGCGTCGATCGCTCCGGCGAGCAATTGAATGAAGGCGTCCAGCAATTGCTTCTGTTTGGCTTGCAGGCGCTGACTTTCGATACTCACGGCAGCCGCTCCGGAGACTGCCTGGAGGAAGGCGATGCGATCGGGTTTGAGCTTTTCCAGGTCACTTTGATCGCCGCTGTCGGCCAGCAGCAGGACCAGCAGCCCCACGGTTTCGTTATGGCGATTGTGCAGGCGGATGCCGATCAAGTGCGCCCGGGGAGCGCCCATTTCCCGCAACACACCCTGCAGGTCGCCCGCCTGTTCGAAACCCATGTTGGTGACCACATTGTTGGCGCTCGACAACTGCTGCAGCCATGACGGGCATTGCGGGTCCCGCAGGTTGTGGCCACGAATACCGAACGCTGGCAATGCCCGGGAACTGTCGTTGATCACCAGCCCGTGAAGCTCCACGCGATCATCGTCGTTTTCCCGCAGGTAGATCAGCCCAGCCTGGGCCTGGGCGATTTTTACGGTTTCAAACAGGACACGCTCCAGCAGGGGCGCGAACCGGGTCTCGGCACTCAGGCTGTCGGTGATCTGGAAGAACCCCGCGAGCGTGTCCTTCATGCGACTCATCGAGACGCTCAACTGGTCGATTTCGAGCACCAGGGAGCGACGCGAGATGGGTTGCTTGAAGTTGAAACTGCGAATGGCATCGGCTTCATGAACCAGGGTGTGCAAGGGCCTGACCAGAATCCGGGAGATCAGCCAGCCCAATGGCAGGCACAACAATAACGTGGCCAGGGTAATCAGCGCACCTTGCCAGCGCAGGCGGTAGGCATCGACGAGCAATTCGTCTTCCGGCACCAGCATCGCCAGTTGCAACCCTTTGGGGCCACCTTCCGTCATGTGGCTCTGGGCAACGATCCACTGGCGTCCGTCAGCCCGCAGTCGCTGGCCTGTGGCCGGGCTATGGAGCAGCGTGCCGAGAGCGGGACTCAGGTCGGCGGCTTTGTTCAGGCGGGCTGTCTGGTCATCCACGATCAACTTGCTGGTGTCCGGGTAGGCGATGGCATTGCCCTGGGCATCGAGCAGGACGATTTCGGTGCGCGGGGTCACGACATGTTTGGCCAGGGTCGCCGACAGTTCGGCCAGCGTCAGGTCGGCACCCATGACGGCATGGGCGCCGCTGCGACGGGCCAGGGTGGTGCCGACGTTGTGCGTGGAAAAAAACAGGTAGGGCTCGGTGGTGATCTGGTCGCTGGCGCGTCGGGCACTGGAGAACCAGGCACGGGTTCGCGGATCGTAGCTCTCGTCCGGGTTGTCCTCGCGACTGAGGAGGTTCAAGTCCCGATCGAAAAACAACGATTGCGAGCGGTCCTGGTCTCCAACGAGGCGCTCGATGCTCCAGACCTGATAGGCCGCAGCGTCCGGCGCCTTGAGCAGGGTCTTCAGGGCCGCTGTTCGCAGTGGCCGCACCATGAAAAAGTCGCCACTGTCGTAGCCCACGTACAGTGAGGCAAGGTTGGGGTTGTCCTTGAGCGACTGGCTGAACGGCAGGAGCAGCTTCAGGCGTTGATCGAGGTCGGTGGCCTGGGTCGCGGAGTCGTGCACCAGCAGGCTGAGCAGGTGGCGGATGGGTTCATAGGTGGCCTGCAAGTCGAGGCGCACGTCCTGCTCGATGCGCTGGAAGAGTTTTTCACTGCTGGACAGGATGATCTGCGTGGTCTGCTGGTAGTTGAAAAGGCCGAGCACCGTGCCGGTCAACATCAACAGCAGGGTGAACATCACGCTGATGTGCACATGCAGCGGGAACCGCCGTAGATGCGGACGCAGTGAGTTGGGCATTGCAGACTTCTCCATGGCGTGTGAACACACTGCTCAGCGCCCAAGCATAGTTAAGGCTGCGTCAAAATGCTTTTTTCGACCTGTGCGATTTGCTGCTGCAGCTCCTGCCCCAATTCAATCATCGCGTGCTCCAGCGCTTGGCAGCGTTGGGTGAGTTCGTGAGCTTGCAACGTCGGCTGACAAACTCGCTCGAGCGCCTCGCAGCATTCGATCAGGCGTCGGGCCTGGACGATGCGCGCCGCCCCTTTGATTTTGTGTGCAATATCAAGGAACGCCTGCGGCTCATTGCAGCCGCACAACGCCTGCAGCGCCCGTCGATCCACATCGTTACTGTTCAACAACTCGGTCAACAGGCGCAGGTCCATCGCTGGATTGCCGCCGGTCATCAAGTGCAGCCCACTCAGGCTGAACGCGGGAACAGGGTCGCGCGGCGCGATGCCGGCAACCCATTGGCTCAAGGCTGTCAGCGTCAGCGGCTTGAACAGGCAGTCGTCCATCCCGGCCTGTATGCACCGCTGCAGCTCTTCCGGTTGCGCGTTGGCGGTGAAGCCCAGGACAGTGCAGCGCGGGCGCCCGGTTTGCCGTTCATCCTCGCGAATGGCGCGAGCGAGTTCGTAGCCATTCATGATCGGCATGTTGCAATCGACAATCACCAGATCAAATCGCTGCGTTCTCCACGCCTGGAGGCCCGCTTCACCCTCTTCGGCAACACTGAAGCGGTGTCCGAGAAATTCCAGTTGCTGGCACATCAGCAAGCGGTTCGCCGGATGGTCGTCGACCACCAAAATGTCCAATGGCGCGGTACTCGTGTGTACGATTGGCTCGGCGACCGGTGATGCACGTTCGATCGGCAGCATGGGCAGCAGCAGTGAAATCTGCACCTGCGTTCCTACGCCGGGCTGACTGTCCAGTTTCAGCGTGCCACCCATCATTTCGCACAGGCTACGGCTGATCACCAGCCCCAGCCCCGCGCCACCTCTGCCTGACTGCCCGGTGGCGTCAGCCTGGGCGAAGGGCTCGAACAGTTTGCGTTGATCCCTTTCGCTGATGCCGATGCCACTGTCCTCGACCTGCAACAGCATTCGCACCTGCTCGGGTTGTGCAGTGCCGAGTAACTCCAGGTTGATCCGAACCTGACCTTGCTCGGTGAACTTGATGGCGTTGCTGACCAGATTCGACAGGATCTGCTTGAAGCGCATCGGGTCGAGCAGGACATCGTTCGCCGGATTGGCCGGGTTGAATTCCACCTGCAGTTCCAGGTTTTTCTGTCGGGCGAGCCCCTCGAAGATGCGGACGACCGACCCGACGATTTCACCCGGATTGACGCGCTCCGGGCTCAGGCTCAGACGCCCGGACTCGATCCGGGCGATGTCGAGAATGTCCCCGATCAGTTCCAGCAGATCCTTGGCCGAGTTGTACGCCACATCTATCACCGGACGATCGGCATGATCACTCTCGATACGCTTGAGCGTCAGTTCGAGCATACCGATGACGGCATTCATCGGCGTACGGATCTCGTGGCTCATGGTCGCCAGAAAGGTGCTTTTGGCGCGGTTGGCTTCATCGGCGCGCTCTTTTGCCTGGCGCAGTTGCTCGACCAGTTGGCGTCGTTCGGTCAGTTGATGGTTCAGGGCACGCTCGGCGGCTTGGCGCTGTTTGATCTGGCGCCGCATGTAGGCGTTCCAGGCAGCGGAGATCAGCAGCAACACGCCGGCGCCGATGACGATCTGATAGAACAGCCGCTGGTAGTTGCGCCAGGTATTTTGTGACGATGCCGAGTAACCGCGCCAACGGCTGTTGATGATGCCCAGTTCTTCCGGGGCGATGCTCAGCAGCGCCTTGTTGAGAATGGCATTGAGCTCTTTTACATCTCGGCCGGTGGCCAGGGAGAAGGCGGCTTGTCGGGTGCCGATGGTGCTGCGGATCTGCAGGGTACGTTCGAAAAGCCTGGATGAAATGAAGTAGTTGGCGATGACCAGGGAGTTGACGGCACCTTCGGCCTTGCCGTCGGCAAGCAACTCCACCGCGCTGAATGTGTCCGGCGTTTCGATCAGCTTGATCTGCGGGTACTCGCTGCGCAGGAAATCCAGCAGCGGATGGCCTTGGGCGATGGTCAGGCGTTTGCCCTCCAGCTGTTGAAGGTTGGCCGGGCTGTCGTCGGCCTTGCGGGTCAACAGAACGAAGGAGTTTTGCAGGTAGGGGCGGGTGAAATTCAACTGCGTTTCACGTTCCGTGCTGGGAAGCAGGGCGGCGATCATTTCGGCTTTGTGGTGCCGGACTTGTTCGATCATCTCGTCATCGTTGCGGCTGCGCAGAATGTCGAAGCGCAGGCCTGTGCGCAGCCGGATCAATTCGAGGAGGTCGGCGGTCACCCCGCGAAAATTGCCATCCCTGTCGAAAAATGTCAGGGGTGCGAAGGCTTCGTTGACCACCACGCGCACTACCGGATGCTGCGTCAGCCACTGTTCTTCGGCGTCGGTAAGTTGAAGTTTCTGGTCGGTGAGCAGAATGTCGCTGCCGGCACTCCAGCGTTCGGCGATGTTCTGTCGTTCGTTGGCGGGGATGGCCGTGAGCATCGTGTTGATGATGCCGAGCAGTTCCAGGTTGTTCCTGTGTACGGCAAAGCTGAACCCGTGTGCTTCATGCTTGCCGAAGTTGGCCATGCGAATGTTGTTCAGGTAGCCCTTGTTGATCATGTAATGGGTCGAGATGGTGTCACCCAGAAAGACGTCGGCCTGGTCGAACGCCACGGCATTGATCGCGTTCTGGTAGGACGGATAGGACGTGATTATCGCCTTGGGATAGAGGCTCCTGACTTCCTCCAGAGGCAGATAGTGATACACCATGCTCAGGCGTAAGCCGGCCAGACCATCGGTCAGGGAGCGCGTTTCGCCTTCGCGGGTGACCAGTACCGGTTGGTCCACGGCATAGGGTGCGGAAAGCACGATGTCGGCATTGTGGGCTTCGAATCCGTTGGCCGTCCCCAGCAGATCCACCTCGCCTTTCTTGAGTGCCTTGATGGCTGCACCACGGGACGCGAACCGCTGGACCCTGACCGGCAAGCCCAGAGTCTTGCCAAGGATGCCCGCATAATCGGCGGTGAAACCTTCGTAATCCTTGCCACTGATGGTCAGGTCGAAAGGGGGGTAGTCCGGGGCTGACGTACCAAGGACCAGTTCGTGCCTGCTTGCGATCCATTGACGTTGTGTGGGATCGAGCTGGACCTCCAGGGGCTTGACCGTGGAACGGCTGAGCAGCGTGAAATCTTCGCTGATACCGTGCGTTGCGTGCGCGGCAGTGCTCAGGCATAAACCCGCAACCAGCAGTTTCAGACAGTTTTTTAAACGACGCGGCATCCTGAGGCTCACACTAACGCGTTACGTTTTGCCATCTCGATGAGTTCAACCAGGGATTTTGCCTTGAGCTTCTGCATGAGGCGTTTTTTATAGGTACTGACCGTTTTATTGCTCAGGAACATGCCTTTGGCAATTTCCTTGTTGGTGCGACCTTGCGCAAATAGTTGCAATACCATCAGTTCCCTGTCGTTAACCGACTTGAACAGTTCAAGTTCGGCGTATCGGGCGTCATCTCCGCGAACAGGGTTCAAGGCCTGACTGGGGAAATAGTTGTAACCTGACAAGACTGCTTTGATCGCGCTCACCAGTTCGCTCAGGTCTTCCTGCTTGCAGACATATCCCGATGCACCGGATTGCATGCAGCGAATGCCGAACAGGGTCGGGCACTGCGCGGTGAGTACCAGGGTTTTCAAGGGAGTACTCATTGCGTTGAAACGCGCAAGGACTTCAAGGCCATCGAGTTTTGGAATACTGATATCGAGAATGACCAGGTCCGGCATGCATTCACGAACCATCTGCATCGCATCGACTCCGTTATCAGATTCGCCTACGACTTTATAACCTTCGTGTTCCAGCAACATTCGGACGGCAAGGCGGATGACAGGGTGATCGTCGACAATAAAAACGGAGTTCATAATCAAGTCCCATGCGTGCTCGGATAAAGCGCGCACCTTAGCTCAGATAGTTGACGGGACGCATGAACCGACAGACCGTAAGCGGCAATATAGGAATCTTCCTACGATCGAAAAAGAATGGGACTACGGAACAACTAGGTTTTAAATGAAGACGGACGATGGATGGCGCTCACCCGGCACTTCCTCTGGAAGTTTGTAAGTGTTTATATGTATTCGAATGAAATTATCAGCGATTGTTTTAGGCGTTGCCCGAATTCAACAAGTTTCTGAATTCAGATTGTTTCAACGGTTTTATCAAATATCCCAACAAAGGTAGGCCGTGTGCATTCGCGGTTTTTTTCAGCCCATCGAGTTCCGTGCAGGTCAAACTGCTTAATATTATTGCCTGCCTTATCATTCCCTGATGACTGGCGAGTTCGACCAGATCAAGCCCGGAAAGATCAGGCAGACATTGGTCGCACAAAAGAATGTCAAATGGGTGCACGGCTGCCAGCATTTTTTGCAAGGCCTTCTGGGCACTGTCGCAAGTTGTCAGTTGAGTGAAGCCGTAACTTTCAAGTAAATACTGAGTTGCCATTAGTTGAAAGGGATGGTCTTCCACCAACAGGATACGAAAATCGTCTTTTAACCCTGGATTGCTCACGCTTGGTCTCTCACACAGCGGGGCGTCTTATTGTTTCCCAAGAATGAAAATCATTCGATCAGTTTGCTCGGCATGAGGTGTAGGGCGATTCGCAGATCGTGGTTGGCTGAATGCCCTGGGTGTAAAAGGTTGATCTGCCCTCGGACCGATCAACCCATTTGGTGTCACTGGCTCGAACGACCCGTCATCTCCAACGCCATTTCGCTGGCATAGCTGTCGGTCATGCCGGCGATGAAATCAATCATGCGCAGGAACGAGGTGTGCAACGGTCCGTCCGGATTCGGTGCGCTGTTCCCCAACAGGTCGAGGATGCGTCGGCTCTTGAAGGAGGGGGTGCGGCCATTGTGCTGTTCCAGGGCTGCGCCGCAGAACGCGTTCAGGAGTATTTCCAGCGTGGTGTACGCGCCGATTTCGTGCAGGGTCTTGCGCTTGTCCTGGAAGATTTTTTTGCGCGCCATGTCTTTCGCATTGAGCACGCAGCGCTTCGCGGGTCCGTGCATGTGCTCCACCAGATCGCCTGGCAGCATGCCGGCCAGCAACGCGTCCTGTTGTTCGACGAAGGCCCGGGCTGCGGCATTGGTCAGGTGCTCGATGGCCTTGCCCCGCAGGATCGCCAGCTTGCGTCGACGCGAGTCCAAAGGTCCGAGCTGGCGATAGGTTTCCGGCAGGTCGTCGCCCACCAGATCAAGCAGCAGGGATTCGACCTCGGCGTACTCCAGCAACTCCATTTCCAGGCCGTCTTCAAGGTCGATCAGCGCGTAGCAGATGTCATCGGCGGCCTCCATCAGATACACCAGCGGATGCCGCGCCCAGCGTTGATCCTCAAGTTGCGGCAGGCCCAGCTTGTGAGCGATCTGTTCCAGCAACGGCAGTTCGCTCTGATAACAGCCAAACTTGTGCTTCTTGTAGCCTAGAGAGTCGGCGTGTCGAGCCGTCCACGGGTATTTCAGGTAGGAGCCGAGCGTGGCGTAGGTCAGTCGGGTGCCGCCATCGAACTGGTGATACTCCAGTTGGGTGAGGACCCGGAAGCCTTGGGCATTACCTTCGAAATTGAGGAAGTCACCGCGTTCGGCTTCACTCATTGCGTCCAGCCAGCCACGGCCTGCTGCTTGCTGGAACCAGTGGCGGATCGCGTCTTCACCGGAATGGCCGAAGGGCGGATTGCCAATGTCATGAGCCAGGCAGGCCGATTGCACCACCATGCCCAGGTCGCTCGGCTCGCACCAGTCGGGCAGGGCGCCGCGGATGGTTTCACCGACGCGCATGCCCAGCGAGCGACCCACACAACTGACTTCCAGCGAGTGGGTCAAGCGCGTATGGATGTGGTCGTTGCTCGATACCGGGTGAACCTGGGTCTTGCGCCCGAGGCGGCGAAATGCACCGGAGAAAATAATGCGGTCGTGATCTTTGTGGAAAGGGCTGCGGCCGAGTTCTTCCGAGCTGTGCAGAGGTTTTCCGAGGCGTTCGCGGGTAAGCAGGGTATGCCAATCCAAGGCGGGGTATCTCCGTCAGGTGACTGAACGCCTAGCTTCCCGGTTCGTAGCGGTGCCTGCAAGCGCAACCTGCAACTACAGCCCGGCCGCATCGATATCGATGAGCAGCAACCGCTCGCCGTTGTGGAAAAACTGTCCAGCCGTCAGGCAGTACTGATTGCTGGTGGCATCGCGATAGGTGTTGGAGAGTGTCAGTCGCCGTTCATCCCAACCTTCTGCCAGCAAGTGATAAAAGTAAGGACGCCAGGACCAGTTGTGCCCCAGGTAGCGATCGTCGGCTTCCCAGCGCTGATTGCGCCACTCCAGGTTAGGTGTCAACTGCGTACCGTGACGATCGCATTGATAAAAGCGCAACAGCCAGGGAAAGGCGTCCAGTTGCGGCAGGGCGCTGAGCGGTGCGCGAGCCTGGGCCCAGGTTTGCAGAATCGCCATCAGTTCGCTGAGTTGTTGGCGCATGATCATCAGGCGGCCACGTTCAGCCAGTTTTTGTTGGACATAGCGCTGACGCAACTCGGCGAAACGCTCGACAAAGGCGTCTGAGGCAAAAAAGTCCGTCTCGGCTGCGGCGAACAAGTAACCCTGTACATAGCGCGAGCCACATTCCAGGGCAAAATTGAGTTGCGCATCGGTCTCCACGCCTTCGGCAATAATCCAGCATCCGGACTTTTCCGCCATCTGCGCCAGTGCCTTGACCACATCGCTGCTCGGGCCGCCCAGTGCCGCAGCCTGGAACAGTCGCATGTCCAGCTTGAGGATGTCCGGTTGCAAGGCCAGCACCCGATCGAGCTGCGAGTAACCAGCCCCGAAATCATCGATGGCGATACGTGCACCTGCCTGGCGATAGCGCGCCACCACCTCGGCCAGGCGTTGGATGTCGCCGCCCAGTTCGGTGATCTCGAAGACAATGCGCCGTGAATCCACACCATGCCGGCTCAATTGCTTGAGGCTCGGCAGCGCCTGGTTCGCCCGCAATCGGTTGATCCAGCGCGGTGACATGTTCAGGCTGAGAAACCAGTCATCGGGGGCTTCATGGAAGCGGCTAAGGGCATTATCGCGGATTTGGCGATCGAGCTGGCGCAGGGCAATGGCCGGCGTGCGCGGATCGGCAAACAGCGGTCCCACGGACGTCAGTCGACCATCCCGCTGACGCACCCGGCCCAGCGCCTCGACTCCGGCGATACGGCCCGTGGCGGTGTCGATGAACGGTTGAAAGCAGGCAAGCGGTTGCCCGTCTATCACGGGGCCTCCTTAGTCGACCTTGTTTTTGGATGGAACCTGATGACCAAAGAGGTCCACCGGGATAAGTCTCTGGTAAAAGAGGTTCATCCCGGTGGCTTTGCAAGAATGTAGCCAGATGGCTTCAGTGTTTGGGGGCCGAGCCCTGCAAGACCAGTTTGATCAATGGCCCCAGTGTGGTGGCCAGGCGGACTAGCCGGGTCACGCTGCTGACTCCGCCACTCTTGGCACCCTTGCCGGTAAGAAAGCCCAGCAGGGTGACGGCAGCCACGCCCCAGAGTGGGGCATGCTTGATGCCCAGGCCACTGTGCAGGTTTTGCGTCATCCCGCGGACACGGTGCAACGGTTGCAGCAGCTGCCCGGACTCCTGGCGGATTTCCTGACGATGCATTTCCATGCGCAGGCGGATCAGCGCCTTTCGCATTTCCGTGCGCGAGCTGTTGTGAGGCAGTTCAGGCAGGTTCATGGCAGCAGGCGCTCCCGGTCGTTGGCCAGTTCTTCCAGGGTGCCATGGAAGGGCGAAGACTCATCGAAAATAGCCGCTCTAAGGCGCACCGCACAAAAAATGCAGGCGAGCACATAGAACACACACAGGCCGACGATGGCGGGCAGACGATACGTATCCCAGAACAGAATCATGACCAAGGTCGACAGCCCGACCAGCAGCAGCAAGGCGAATACCAGCGCCAGGCCGGCGAACAGCAGCAGGCTGACGGTACGGGCTTTCTGTTCCTGCAATTCAATGCCGAACAATTCGACATGGCTGTGCAGCAGTCCAAGGAAGGCGGCGCCCAGGCGCCGCGATGAGGGGCCTGGGCCCGTGGCGGACGAGCCGAATTCATCGTTAGCCATAATCAGCGCCGGGTTGCCAACAGACCGAGGAGGAACCCAACGCCGGCGGCGATGCCGACCGATTGCCATGGGTTGGCCTGTACGTAGTCTTCGGTGGCGGTCACGGCGGCCTGGCCGCGTTCACGCAAGGAGTCTTCTGTCAGCTTCAAGGTTTCACGGGCGCGCAGCAGACTGTCGTGGATTTGTTGGCGCAACTCGTCAGCCTGATCGCCTGCCAGGGTGGCCGTGTGTTCCAGCAAACGTTCGGTGTCGCTGACAAGCGTCTGAAAATCGTTCATCAGGATTTCTTGAGCAGTCTTTGCCTTGATGCTGGCCATTGGTGATCTCCGTAAGTGGCTTCTGTTGCGTTCGAGTATGAGCCTTGGTCGAAGGTTCAGTACAAATCACTGGTACGTCTTTTGCTACGTCATGGTGCGCCAGGCCGCGTGTTTGCGCTGTTGCTGGGCGTGAATCAGGCGAAACCTTATCTCAAATAATGAAAACCCGCGCAAAGGTTGCCACTTTGTGCGCCAAAGCGGTTCATCCGGCTCCAAGCGTCGATCCGGGATGGTTTCACTTTGGTGCATGAGCGTTTTGCGCGAACTGCTTTGGTGCTTTTTCTAGCCTTCAGGTCTGCCCATCCATGGAAAATCTGCAAAGCGCTGTAGAGACTCTGGTCCACAGCTCCAACACACTGTTCATTCTGATTGGTGCGGTCATGGTCCTGGCCATGCACGCCGGTTTTGCCTTTCTTGAGGTCGGCACCGTTCGACAGAAGAACCAGGTCAATGCCCTGTCGAAGATTCTGAGCGACTTCGCGGTCTCCACCCTGGCCTACTTCTTTATAGGCTACTGGATTTCCTATGGCGTGACCTTTCTGCAACCGGCAGCGGTCATCAACGCCGATCACGGTTATGGGCTGGTGAAGTTTTTCTTCCTGCTGACGTTCGCGGCGGCAATCCCGGCGATCATTTCCGGTGGCATTGCCGAACGTGCCCGGTTCGTGCCGCAACTGTGCGCCACGGCATTGATCGTGGCCTTCATCTATCCCTTCTTCGAAGGCATGATCTGGAACGGCAACTATGGGTTGCAAGCCTGGTTGCTGGAGCGCTTCGGCGCCGGCTTCCATGACTTTGCCGGCTCGGTGGTGGTGCACGCCATGGGCGGCTGGCTGGCGTTGGCAGCGGTGTTGTTGCTCGGGCCGAGAAACGGGCGTTATCGCGATGGAAAACTGGTGGCGTTTGCACCCTCCAGCATTCCGTTCCTGGCCTTGGGCTCGTGGATCCTGATCGTCGGCTGGTTCGGCTTCAACGTGATGAGTGCGCAAACCTTGCAGAATGTCAGTGGTCTGGTGGCGGTCAACTCGCTGATGGCCATGGTCGGCGGCACCATGGCCGCGCTGGTCGTGGGGCGCAATGACCCCGGCTTCCTGCACAACGGCCCGCTGGCTGGGTTGGTGGCGATCTGCGCCGGTTCCGACCTGATGCATCCGGTGGGGGCGCTGTTGACGGGAGCCGTCGCCGGGGCGCTGTTTGTCTGGTGCTTCACCGCTGCCCAGGGTAAATGGCGCATCGATGATGTCCTGGGTGTCTGGCCCTTGCATGGCCTGTGCGGCGTCTGGGGTGGAATCGCCTGCGGTATCTTCGGGCAGACTGCCCTGGGTGGCTTGGGCGGGGTCAGCCTGATCAGCCAGTTGATCGGCACGACGCTGGGAGTGGTCGTGGCGTTGGTCGGTGGTTTTGCGGTGTACGGAGTGATCAAGGCGCTGCACGGGCTGCGCCTGAGCCAGGAAGAAGAGTATTACGGGGCCGACCTGTCGGTGCACAAGATCGGCGCTGTCAGCCAGGATTGAATCACGTCTCTTCATCATCCGCGCCGGGGTAAAAGTCGTGCAGGAGGCGATAGCGGTCTCGCCTCACCTGGTCGACCCGGTCCTGGACCTGCTGTCCCGGCAAGCCCAGCATGATCAGCGCATGAGAGGCGAGCATCAGGCTGGATTCGAGCAGTTCGGGCACCACTTCACTGGCGCCCGCCGCTTTCAGTTCGGTCAACTGGCTGTCGTCCCGCGTGCGCACCAGAATCGGCACATGGGTGTTGAACCGGCGTGCTTCTTTCAGAATCAGCAGGGCGATATCAGCCTGGTCGACGGCGATCACCAGTAGCCGCGCGCGCTCCAGGCCGACGGCGACCAGCAACTCGCCACGACGAGAGTCGCCATAATGCACGCAGGTTTCGCCCACGCCGGCTTCCTGGACACGCACCGGATCATTGTCCAGTGCAATGTAGGGTTGTTGCGCTTGCCGCAGAAAGCGGCCGATGGATTGGCCAACGCGACCATAACCACAAATCACCACGTGGTTACGCAGGTCTGCATTGAGCGCGCTGATTTCCTCGAGCTTGGCTTCTTCATTGGGTTTGCGGTGCAGGCGCAGGGCGATGCGCGGGGCGGCTCGCAGTAAAAGGGGCGTCAGTAGCATCGAGCAAAAGGTGGCGGCCAGCAGCAACCCGCCGATGTCAGCAGGCATCAATTGGTTTTGCTGCATCAGGGCCATCAATGCAAAGCAGAATTCGCCGCCCTGGGCCAGGGCCAGGCCGCTGCGCCAGGCGGTTTCAGCGTCACTGCCACGCCATTTGACCAGCAGCGCGACTACGCAGCCCTTGATCAGCAACAGTCCCAACGTCAGGCCGAGTATCAACAGGCCGTGGCTGGTGAACAGTTGCAAGTCGATGAGCATGCCGATACTGACGAAAAATACCCCGAGCAGGATGTCGCGGAACGGACGGATGTCGGCCTCGATTTGATGGCGATAGTGGCTTTCGCCCAGCAGCATGCCGGCAAGAAACGCACCGAGGGCCGGAGAGAGTCCGAGCAGATGCGTCAGCCATGCCGTCAGCAGTACGATCACCAGGGCCAGCAGCACAAACAGTTCTGCGGAACGAGCGGCGGCCACTTCATGGAACAGGCGCGGCAGCAGCCAGCGACTGGCCAGCAGCAGGCCGAGGAACAGCACCACGGTTTTGCCCAGTGTCACCGGCAACGCCCAATACCAGGCCTGATCGCTGCTGCCGGCGAAGACGGGCACCAGGGTCAGCAACAACACCGCCACGACGTCCTGAAACAGCAGTACCGCGATCGCATTCTGGCCGTGGCTGCTGAAAATCTCGCCGAGACTGCCCAACTCCTTGCTGACAATGGCCGTGGATGACAGCGACAGGCCGGCGCCGAGCAGCAGGGCAGGCGTCGCCGACAAGCCGAGCAGCATCAACGACCCGCCCAGCAAGAGCGCGGTGACCAGCACTTGCTGGCTGCCCAGCCGGAACACGACTTTGCGCAGCGCGAGCATTTTCGACAGGGAAAACTCCAACCCCAGTGAAAACAGCAGGAACACTACGCCCAGTTCGGCGAGGTCGGGCAGTTCTTCACTTTCATTGACCCAGTTGAATGCCGTAGGCCCGATCATCAGCCCGACGCACAGGTAACCCAGCACCGGCGGCAGGCGCAGACGCTGGAACAGGGCAATCACTACCAGGGATGAGGCGAGAATGATCAGCAGATTGGCAAACACTGGACGCTCCGGAGCAAACGCTGGCCATTGCAGCGTAGAGACAAAAAAGTCGCGAGGATCACGCAATTGATATCAGGGTCCAATGATGTGTGTCAGCCGTCGGCCCGAAATTTTTGAGTTTTTTCTTCCGCCGCCAGGTTGTCCCTATTGGGTCGACTGCACCGGCTCGCAGGCCTAGAATGGACGCCTACTTTGTCGGGTCCTGCACTCATGCCTCCTGAATGTCAGCTGTTCGGCACCTTGGGGTGTCACCTTTGTGAGCTTGCCGAAGATGAACTGATGCCCCTGGTCGAGCACGGTTTGCTGGTGGAGCTGGTCGACATCGCGGAAAACGAAGACTGGGTCGAAGATTACGGTTTGCGTATTCCGGTCCTGCGGCGCCTGGACACCGGGGCAGAACTCGATTGGCCGTTTGATGGCGATCAGGTGGTCGCCTTTCTGCGCTGAGCCGCCGTTGCTCTGAATCTTGCGTCAACATTGGCGCGGGACTCGTTATTCGGTTACTGTATGTTCATACAGTTATCCGGATTGCCCGTCCTGCTCGTCCTCCTTGCGGCCTGGACAGGTGATCCCGTGAGTCGAGGGATGAATCTTGGTCAATGTCGAACAATTGAAAAGCAGCGTTAACCTGATGTCGGTGGACGTCGTGCGTGACGCCGTCAGTGAGCTGCGCCTGGAGGGCCTGGTCACGGAAGGCAAGACGCCTTTCACCAAATTGCATTTCAATACCTGTTTTGCCGAGATCGAGGCATTGTTCCAGCGTGCAGGTTATCACCGACAACTGGATGTCGTTGGTTACCAGGGGTTGTTGTATGCGCTCTACGATCCGGTGCGCTGGGAAGCGGTGGATGTGCTGCGTTGGCTGAAGGAGTACACCGAAGCGGCAGCTGGCGCCCAGCCGATTACCGCGTGAGGATTCTTCTCTAGGCTCGACCCGGGCACTGCTGGATAATGCCGGCCTGTATTGAGGGTTAGAGCTTCTGTATGTCCACTTCATTATTCAGCGCTGCGCAGAGCCAGGCCAGTACACTCTACTTGCCCCCTGGGCCGTGGCTGACGGTACTCGACTGCCTGTGTGATCACTTCAGTGCCATTGGCCGCGAGCAATGGCTGGACAGGATCGCCCGGGGGCGAGTTCTGGATGGCAATGGTGCGCCGATCGCGGTAGACCTGGCCTACAGGGAAGGTTTGCGGATTCATTATTTTCGTGAGGTTGCACACGAGAAAGTGATCCCGGTGGTTGAATCCATCCTCTATGCCGACGAGCATCTGGTGGTGGCGGACAAACCGCATTTCCTGCCTGTGACCCCGGCCGGTGAGTACGTGGAACAGACCCTGTTACGGCGTTTGATCCGTCGCCTGGATAATCCGCACCTTGTGCCTTTGCATCGTATCGACCGGCATACAGCGGGGTTGGTGCTGTTTTCCGCCAATCCGCAGAGTCGCTCCGCGTATCAGTCGTTGTTCCCGACCCGGCAAATCGAAAAGCGCTACGAGGCCATTGCCCGGGCGCTGCCGGATCTGACTTTTCCCCTAGTGCACAAAAGCCGGCTGATCGATGGCGAGCCGTTCTTTCGCATGCAGGAAGTGCCGGGCGCGTGCAACAGTGAGACGGCCGTCGAAGTCCGGGAGAAAAACGGAGATTTGTGGCGCTACGGACTTTATCCGGTGACGGGCAAGAAACATCAGTTGCGTGTGCACATGACGGCCCTGGGTGCCAGCATCTGCAACGACCCGTTTTATCCGGACGTGCTCAACGACGTCGAGGACGACTACGCCAACCCCTTGAAACTGCTCGCTCAGGGATTGCGGTTTACCGACCCGGTTTCCGGTGAGTTGCGGGAGTTCCAGAGCCTGCTCACCCTGCAATGGTGAGCAGCGTTTTCCATGCGTAAAAAAGCCCGCATGAAGCGGGCTTTTTCATATCCGATGTTCTTACAACTCTTTAACGGTACGAACCTGGTCCTTGTTGACGCGGTTCTGTTTGCCGTCCAGTTGTTCAAACTCGTAGAAGCCGGAGTCGTCGTCGTACTTGGGCGTGTCGACGGTCTGGATTTCGCGGCCGTCGTTCAAGGTGATCACGGTAGGCGAGGAGCAACCGGCCAGAGTCGCGAGGCCCAGTGCGAGCAGACAGGTGGCGAGGATCCGTTGGTTCATGAGTGTATCTCCGATGGAAATTCTTTTGGTTACTGAGCGTGAGACGTATACAACGCGCGCAAGTTCCTTGGCTAGCGTCAATCTGAAACGCCGTTATGCAAGCTCAACAGATCTGGCGTGTTGAGATTGGCCAGGCGCGGATCGTTGTCGGGGCATTGCAGGGCCGTCGCGCCGAGTTTACGCATGATGCGGCCCGGACTGCGCTCACCGTCCTGCCACGCACTCTCGAACGTATCGCGCAGGGTGACGGGAATGACGCTGAGCAAGGGTTCCCAATGTTCTCCGTGGCGCAGCATCAAGGGTTTGTCCGGGTGCTGGCTGGCAGCCTCAAGCATGTCATGCAGCAGCGCGGCGTCAATGCGCGGCACATCGCAGGGCAGGACCATCAGGTAGCGATGGTGAGCCACCTGCAAGCCTGCACGAATACCGGCCAGTGGCCCGGGAAATTCACCGTCATCGTCATGGACCAATCGGTCGGCGTAGGGCGCGTATTTGTCCAGGTTCCTGTTGCAGGAAATGATCAGGTCATCGGTCAACGGACGGGTCTTGCGTTGAAGGTGTGCGATCAGTGGTTCGCCCTGCCACTCGATCAAGCCTTTGTCCCGACCGCCCATGCGTTGGCCGCGCCCACCTGCCAGGAGCAGGATGGAGCAGGGTGGCAACGGTGAATTCGAGATCATGAGGGGTCTCCATGGGAGCGGCGGAAAAAGGGAGCGCTGTGATATAACACCGGGCTGTTTCTCCTACAACTGGATGAGCCTATGAAAGCCAAGGCTGAAGTACCTTTTGCGCCGCTCAATATCGCGGTGTTGACCGTCAGCGATACGCGTACCCTGGAAACCGACACCTCGGGCCAGGTCTTTGTCGACCGCTTGAACGCTGCTGGCCATAACCTGGCCGCCCGGGTCCTGCTTAAAGATGATCTCTACAAAATTCGCGCGCAAGTTGCCAACTGGATTGCCGACGATGTCGTACAGGTCGTGCTCATCACCGGCGGTACCGGCTTCACCGGGCGCGACAGCACACCCGAGGCGGTGAGCTGCCTGCTGGACAAACAGGTCGACGGCTTTGGTGAGCTGTTTCGCCAGATATCGGTGGCGGACATCGGCACTTCAACGGTTCAGTCACGTGCCCTGGCCGGCCTCGCCAATGGCACCCTGGTGTGCTGCCTGCCGGGTTCGACCAATGCCGTAAGGACCGGTTGGGACGGCATTCTTGCCGAACAGCTGGACTCCCGGCACCGTCCGTGTAATTTCGTGCCTCATCTGAAACAGGCGGCCCCTTGTGAATCCCGTGGGTAAGCCAGGCAAGGCCGGCAGCTTGATGGCGGTGGAGGTGGCGCAGGCGCGCTTGCTGGAGATGGCCACTGCTTCATTGATTACCGATCGAGAGCGCCTGCCCTTGGCTCAGGTGCAGGGCCGCGTGCTGGCCGATGACCTGATCTCGACGCTCGACCTGCCGCCGTGGCCCAACAGTGCAATGGACGGTTATGCCTTGCGCGCGGCTGACGGCAGTGCAGAGCCGCTGGTGGTCAGCCAGAAGATATTTGCAGGGAACGCGCCCCAGCCATTGACCCCTGGCACCTGCGCACGAATCTTCACCGGTGCGCCGGTTCCTGCTGGGGCGGACTGCGTCGAAATGCAGGAAAACGCCGAGCTGCTGGCTGATGGTCGCGTCCGGTTCACTGAGGCTTTGACATCCGGGCAGAACATTCGCCCCCAAGGCCAGGAAGCCACGGTCGGTGAGCTGATTCTGGCTGCCGGTACACGACTGGGACCGATAGAGCAGGGCCTGGCCGCCTCCCTGGGATGTGCGCAGTTGGAGGTGATTCGCAAGGTTCGCGTTGCGGTGCTTTCGACCGGTGACGAACTGGTCGAGCCTGGGCAGTCGTTGGGGCCGGGGCAGATCTACAATAGCAACCGAGTGCTGCTGTGCAGCTGGTTGCAGCGTATGGGGTGCGAGGTGGTCGACGCCGGCATTCTGCCCGACGACCTCGAGACCACTCGTACCCGACTGGGTGAGTTGAAGGATGTCGACCTGATTCTGTCTACCGGTGGCGTATCGGTGGGTGAGGCGGATTTTCTGGGCATCGCCTTGCGGGAAGAGGGCGAGCTTGCCTTGTGGAAACTTGCGATCAAACCCGGCAAACCGCTGACGTTTGGACATTTTCGTGGCGTGCCGGTGATCGGCCTGCCCGGCAACCCGGCATCGACCCTGGTGACTTTTGCTTTGTTGGCCAGGCCTTATCTGCTGCGCCGCCAGGGCGTAACCGCGCTCGAGCCCTTGAAATTCCAGGTGCCGGCCGGTTTTTCCTGGCCCAAGGCCGGAAGTCGACGCGAGTATTTGCGAGGGCGTCTGGAAAACGGCCGGGCGATCATTTACCGAAACCAGAGCTCGGGTGTGTTGCGCAGCGCCGCATGGGCTGATGGCCTGGTAGAGGTGCTGGAGGAGCGCACGCTGGTTGAAGGTGACAGCGTCGGCTTCATTCCTTTGAGTGAAGTGCTGGGCTGACGCCTGACATGAACAAACCCGGTTCAGCGAACCGGGTGTTGTTTGCGGGCTGCATTCAGTGAACAACCAGCGCCACCAGTTGATCGAACCGGGTGTTGGCGATCCATCCCAGCAGGCCCAGAACCACCGCTGTTCCGCCGGCGGCGTAGGCAAGCCTGTGCTTGATGGATTTAACGTCACCCCGAATCTCTTCCATATCTCTGCGGATGTATTTGAGGTGCGTTTCAAGCTCGACGACACGAGGCTCCATGTCAGTTTCTCCAGTGGTTTCAGCGCGGTGTTTGAGTTCGGTTTGATAGCTGGCCCGCCTTTCCGCGAGCGGTGCGGCCGGGGTGCCCGGTGACCTGGTGTCATGGCTGTGCATGGTACGTCCCTGTAGTGCTGCTGATGACTGAACAACGGTGATGACCAAGTTGTACCAATCACCCTGGCGGGTCAATTGAGCCGATTCATCACGTTTTGTGAGAAAAGATCCCGCCTTGTAGGACCTCGCCGTCGTTCGACTTGAAATAATTAATATTTTTGCGACTTTTATGCGGTGTTCGGAGGTCACATTTCTCAGACGAATCAATCATGGGAATGACCGCAATGGGCGAACGCAAGGCAATGTTGATTTTGCACGGCAAGCAGGCGCTCAACGAAGAGGTGCGATCGGCTGTTCAGGACCGACGCGCGCAAGGCTGGGAGCTGGCCGTGCGTCTGACATGGGAGGGGGGGGACGCACAACGACTCGTACAGGAAGCGCTGGCGGCAGGCTACAAGCAGATCATTGCTGGCGGTGGCGACGGCACCCTGCGCGATATTGCCGAGGCCATGGCTTCGCATTCGGGACACGCCAGCCTGGTACTGATGCCGCTGGGAACCGCCAACGATTTTGCCCGTGCCGCCGGGGTGCCACTTGAGCCGGCCCTGGCATTGGACCTGCTGGATGCCGAACCCCGGGCCATTGACCTCGGTGAGGTAGGCGGCCAAATGTTCCTGAACATGGCGACGGGCGGCTTCGGCAGCCAGGTCACCGCAAATACTTCGGAGGATCTGAAGAAAGTGCTGGGTGGCGCCGCGTACCTGTTCACCGGGTTAACACGTTTCAATGAGTTGCATGCTGCCTATGGAGAACTCAACGGTCCGGATTTTCAGTGGAGTGGGGACTTGCTGGCCCTGGGCATCGGCAATGGTCGCCAGGCAGGCGGTGGCCACGAATTGTGCCCGCAGGCACTGGCGGACGATGGCCTGCTGGACATCAGCATTCTGCCGGCTCCCCAGGAAGTGGTGGGTACGTTGAAGAGCCTGCTTGCCGATGGCTTCGGGATCGATAGCCTGTTTGTCCGCGCTCGTTTGCCTTGGGTGGAAATCAAGGTCGCGGAAGGCCTTTCCATCAATCTCGATGGCGAACCGCTGGAGGGTGATAGTTTGCGCTTCGCTGCACGCCCGGCAGCCTTGCGGGTGCATTTGCCACAAGACTCTCCACTGCTGGGCAAGCCAGCAGCGGCAGCGATCAATCGTCCAGACTGATGATCTGCTCACGCACGGCGAACAGCACGAGACCCGCCACGTCGTAAATCTGCAGGCGTTTCATGATCTGCGAGCGGTGGGTTTCGACCGTCTTGATACTCAAGCCCAGGCCATTGGCGATCTCGCGGGTGGATTTGCCCCGAACGATCAACCTCAGGATTTCCAACTGGCGTGGCGTAAGATTGTGCGAATCGACGGGCTCTGGCTGGAGTTTCTGATTGCGGGTCAACGCCTGATTGATGACCGTATGAGCGATGGCGGGGCTCAGGTAACGCTCATTATTGCTCAGTGCTGTCAAGGCGTGTTCAAGCTCGGTGGCCGTGGTGTCCTTGAGCAGATAACCGTGAGCGCCAGACTCCAGTGCCTGCATGATCAAGGCAGGGTCGGTATGCATCGACAGGATCAGTACCTTGCTCAGTGGGTGCTGGCGTTTGAGATGTTGCAAGGCCTCGAGGCCACCGGTCTGCTTCATGGAAATATCCAACAGCACGATGTCCGGCAACAGGCGCTCGTACATCTCGAGCAACTGCGAGCCGTCATTGGCCTCGCCGACGACCGCATAGCCTGGAATATCCATCACCAGGGCGCGCACGCCCGCCCTGATCAGCGAGTGGTCATCCACCAGAAGTAAGTTACAAGTCAATGCATAACCTTATGGGTGCTGGCCCGTTCCAGCGCACGGGGCGCCCAGGGGAAGAGAGCTTCGATTTGAGTGCCTTTGCCCGGCTCGCTGGTCACCCGCAGGGTACCACCCAACTGGTCGATCCGCTCCGACATCCCGGCCATTCCGCGTTGCCCTTCACGGCCTGGGTCAGTGGCTGGCGAAAAGCCCAGGCCATCGTCACTGATCGAGAGCCACAGGCCTTGGGGCTGGCGTTGCAGGCGCACCAGAAGATTTTTCGCGTCGGCATGGCGCAAAATATTGGTGACCGCTTCTTGAGTGATCCTGAAAGCGGCCAGCGCCATTTCTTCGGGAATGCCGGTCAAACGCGACTGGCACTCCAGGCTCCAGTTCACCGACGTGTTGGCCAACGTCTTGAGCAAGTGCTCGCGCAAGCTGGCTTCAAGACCCAGGCTGGTCAGTTGCCTGGGGTTGAGGATGGCCGATACGTCTCGCACTTTCGCCAGGGTCTCGTCCAGCGTGTCGCAGAGCAGCGAGCACTGTCCCTGGAGTTCTTCGGGCACGCGGCGCTTGAGCCATTGGCTTTGCAGCTTGGCAGCGGTGAGTAACTGGCCGATGTCGTCATGCAATTCGCGGCTCAGCCGATGCCGTTCGTTTTCCTGGACTTGCAGTAACCGCTCAGCCAGCTCCCGAGGCTCGAACTTTATGGATTTGCGCGAGAGACGCTGCTGCGTCAGTACGCAAGCCAATACCGCAATATTGACCAGCAGTAATGCCAGCGGCAGCCGAGTGGACAGGCAATAGACCGCCACGCTGCCAAGCGCCGAGGCAATACACACTAATAGCGTGAACCGGCGGGCGTTTTCTCGGGAGGGGAGCCACTTGGTCATTGACTTGAGGTTGGCATACATAGCGGATGGAGCCAATAGATGTTCGCTGCGGACAGACTGGCCATTTGGACACAATCTATGTAAGGGTCACTGTGCTATTAATTGACGTCAATTAATGGAGGACATAGTACCACTTCACATACCGTTGGTCGCGTTCGGTATATATGTCCGAATGGTCAGGAATTAGAGAGTTGGCACCTTAGTTCTACAAATGAAAACTATTTGTAGAGGGTTTAAGTGTGGCGAACTGTCGCTGCCGAATTATTCAATTGCGGCATGACTTAATTCAAGCTACCCAATAGTCTGAGATAAACCATCGAGGCGTTGGCAGGAAACTCAACTGGGCGTTATGAAAAAGAGATAAGCCTGAGCGGTTTCGAATGGGCAGGCGGGTGAAACTGGCTTTGCCCCACCTGGAAGGCAAAGGCTTCGATCAGTGAGGTCTGTTCACTCTGATCAAGACTGAGTTGACCGGTGTTCTGGTCGATCAGCTCAAGCTGCCAGGCCATCAGCGTGAAGCAGTCTTTCAGCGCTTGCAGCGCCTGCGCATGCAGGTCCACATGATGTTGCGCGTGATTGAGCAGGCCATGAATGTGCAGGGAGAATTCCGAAACGGCGCCCAGGGCGAGAGCATCCGCTTTGCTGGCCAGCTTCAGCAGGGTACTCATCATGCACTCGATGGCGTCCTTGTCGTTGCTGATCAGTTGCAAATGACTCAGGCACTCCTCGGATTTGGCCAGGAGCGTTTCTGCCTCGACGAGAAATTCGGGAAGCCGTTGGGCCCACTCTTTACGGTCGTTCGGCATACTTATCTCCACAACTTCATGTCAAGTGAGAGCGTGTCGGGTGTATGGGCGTGAGCGGCGGGCATCAGGTCGCGATCCGGCCGATAGCGCGGCAGGCAAGAGTCTCGATAGGATGGAAAACCCCTGAACTGCGGTCGCGCACGATAGCCTGACTCCGTTCATGCAATGAGAATGGCGTCACATTAATGGCTATTGGATATTGCGAATATCAGGTTGGGCCTGATTGATGCTCAGGGATTCCCTTAGGCACGGGAACCTAACGTGCGAACTGTTGTCGCGCGGCAGGAATTGAAGCAGATGAATTGAGGACGCTAGTAAAGCATGATGTTAATGTGACATCAATGCCTGAGCGGGCATTTTATAAGGGTCAAGATGCGGCAAAGACAGCCGATAACCCCCTTTAGTGAATTCATCAGAACAAGCCCAGGAGTCATTGATGGCCGGCATTCTCGACACGGTAGACCAACGCACGCAACTGGTGGGTGAGAATCGCCTGGAAATTCTCATGTT
>Ga0308165_1002188_pt1 | contig 24334 bp, 26 predicted proteins | sample PhyWR2_FD_201032 | JGI IMG/M metagenome (GOLD analysis project Ga0308165, IMG submission 201032) | Phyllosphere microbial communities from UC Gill Tract Community Farm, Albany, California, United States - DLSLW.R2 | ecosystem: Host-associated > Plants > Phyllosphere > Unclassified | place: USA... | reverse complement strand
GATAATATCATTTTTATACGTATTTTTGGCCTAAATTATCATTTATTTAAGATAATTTTGCATGTAATCTCCAATTTAATCAATGCCAATTATTTACAATAAAAATATTGATCAGCATTCTGTTTTAGCAATTTGGAAAATTGAGGAAACAGAGGAAGAATTGTTGGCCGGACTACAGCTTAAGCAACATGAACGCGATATAATTTCTTCATTAAATAGCGGAAAACGTTTGCTGCATTGGTTAAGCACCCGACTTTTGTTGAGAACGATGCTTAACACAACTGAATATATAGATTGCCAGTTTGATGAACATGGCAAGCCTTACCTCGTTAATTTCGATTACCATATTTCATTAAGTCACTCTTACGATTACGCTGCCGTAATGATTAGCAAAGATCATCCGGTTGGTGTGGATATAGAATTGATTAAACATAAAATAAAAAGCATTAAACATAAGTTTTTGAGCGATGTAGAACTTGCACAAAAACAGATAGGTGATAATACAGATGGCCTGTATGTAGCCTGGTGTGCCAAAGAAGCAATTTATAAATGGCACGGAAAAAAAGGACTGGAGTTTAAACAGCATATTCACATTAAACCTTTTAAGCTGAAAAGCGAGGGTTCTTTAAATGCAATTGTAGAACTTCCTAACGGCACCCGCGAGCTGGCCGTAAACTATTTTAAAACCAAAGACGGCTATATGCTGGGCTATGTAGCAAGCAATTCTTAACCACACAGAGATGAACGAAACAGATGAAAAAGTAATTGCAGCAGATTTGATTCCAACCTTGTTTACTGATTGGGGCTTAACAGATTATCAGCAGGCCTGGGATAAACAGGAAGATTTATTGAATAAAACGGTGGCCATTAAAACCGAAAACCGTGTAAACAATACCCAAAAACCTACCCCAAACCACCTTGTATTTTGCGAACACCCTCACGTTTACACACTGGGCAAAAGCGGGCATCCTGAAAATTTATTGCTGGATGAGCAAGGGTTAAAAGCTAAACAGGCTACTTATTATAAAATAAACCGTGGTGGCGATATTACCTATCACGGACCAGGGCAGATTGTAGGTTATCCGATTCTTGATCTTGATAATTTCTTTACCGATATACATTTATATCTCCGCACACTCGAAGAAGCGGTTATTCTTACTTTGCAGGATTATGACATTTCAGCAGGCCGCTACCCGGGTTATACTGGTGTTTGGTTGGATGCAGACAATGATAAAGCACGAAAAATATGCGCCATGGGCGTTCGTTGCAGTCGTTGGGTAACCATGCACGGTTTCGCTTTTAATGTAAATGTAGATCTGGATTACTTTAAAAACATTGTTCCATGCGGTATTGATGATAAAGCCGTAACTTCTTTAGCGAAAGAATTGGGCTATCAACCGGATATGGAAGAGGTGAAAGGGAAGCTTAAAAACCATATTGCCAATCTTTTTAAAATGGAGTTGATTTAATGGTTAGGTTTATTCTAATAATTGCATTAGCTATAGCTACGAAAGCTGCTTTTGCCCAGAATGTGAATGAAATAATTGCATTCATAAAAGAGAATCCTAAAAAGGCTGCTATTGTACTGGTAGAGAACAACAAAGAAGTACTTAATCTCAGAGGCAGCCAGGTAATGCCCTTAGCGAGTGCGGCCAAAACCCTAATCGCGATTGAGTTTGCTAATCAGGTTGTTTCGAAAAGGATAAATGCAACGCTAAGTATTCCTATAGCCGAACTTAACAAATATTATATTCCTTTAGATGGAGGTGCACATCCAGCCTGGCTGAAATCGTTAAAAAAGAAAAAAGGCGACAGTGTTTCATTGTTACAGGTTGCTCAGGGCATGATTAGGTTCAGTTCGAATGCCAATACCGAATACCTTGAGGATCTATTAGGCCTGGAAAACATAAACAGCAACATTAAAACACTAAAAATCAGCAAACACACCCCCTATTATTATTTTACTGCTGGCGCACTTATGACATGTTTAAAGCCGGAAAATATTAGCGAAAATTTATGGGCTGCTCAACTGCAGGCGATGCCAATGGATGAATACAGGAAACGCTGCGAAAGCAATCACCTTAAATTAAAAACAGATTCGGCGTTCATTAAAACTCTTAAGCCTGGTAACCTCTCGTTTAGGCTCCAAAAAATATGGTCGGATAAGTTAGTCGCGTCAACCACTGCTGATTATGCAAACATTATGCGGAAAATTAACGATAGAAATTATTTCAAGCCCGAAGTTCAGCAAACATTAGATCAGATTATGGAGTGGCCAATGCTAAATCCTAGCAATCAGGCAGCATTTAAACATTTGGGGCAGAAAGGTGGATCAACCGCATCTATTTTAACAGATGCCTTTTATGCTACAGATAAAACTGGCTTCAAATTATCGTGCGCATTTTTCTTTAATAACTTAACTGAAAAAGAAAATCAAATGATCCAAAATAACTTTGGAAATTTTGAGGCAGGGATTATTACAGATGCTGCTTTTAGACAAAAACTGATCATTGCGCTCAAATAAAACTAAGCTCAAAGCTATTTCGTAGATTAAACTATGAAAATTTTGCTGAACATCATTTTATTTTCTTTACTAACTTCGGGCTGCACAAAAAAAGAGCCCATGTATACCGAACCTACTAGCAGTACGCCTACAACAACCCCGGCAACAACCGGCGATTACACTTACCTGGCCCTGGGCGATTCGTACACCATTGGAGAAGCGGTTAAGCAGGCAGAATCTTTCCCTTATCAACTGCAAAACCTGCTCAAGGCTAAAGGCAAAAATGTAGCAAACCCTAAAATTATTGCTGTTACCGGCTGGACCACCGACGAGCTGCAATCTGCCATAAAAAGAGAAGCCTTAACCGGAACATATAGTTTTGTAACGCTTTTAATCGGCGTTAACAATCAATACCGTGGCTACCCGATAAACACTTATAAAAAAGAGTTCGCAGAATTGTTACAAACAGCGATAACTTTTGCCGGAGGCGATAAAAGCAAAGTCTTTGTGGTTTCCATACCCGATTGGGGGGTTACTCCCTTTGCTAAAAATTCTGGAAGAAACTCCCAAACCATTTCAAGCGAAATCGATAGTTTTAACGCTGCAAATCAAGAAATAACGCTTGCAGCAGGTGTTAGCTACACCAACATTACGCCAGCATCCAGAAATGCAGCTACCGATGTTTCTTTAATTGCCAACGATGGGTTGCATCCAAGTGGTAAAATGTATGCCGAATGGGCAAGTGCTTTATTCACAAATGTTGCTAATGTGTTGAAATAATTTAGCCGCTTATTTATTCTGTTTTTAAATTAAAAAATTTACTTTAGTTCAACTATTTAAATTAATCACCTTTAAAAACATTAAAATTATGAATGAGTATGAATCAGGCGGAGTAGCCGCTGGTATTGGCTTAGTTGGGGGTATTTTTTACCTTGCGATAATCGTTTTGTGGATTGTTGGCATGTGGAAAGTATTCGAAAAAGCAGGTAAACCAGGCTGGGCCGCAATTATCCCTATCTACAACTTGATCATTTTGTTAGAAATTGTAGGCAAACCAATGATCTGGATTTTATGGTTAATAATACCTTGTGTTAATATCGTATTTGCAGTTTGGCTTTATAATTTAGTAAGTAAAAGTTTTGGCAAATCAGAAGGCTTTACAGTTGGTTTAGTTATCTTTCCATACATTTTTTGGCCGATCTTGGGTTTTAGCGATGCTAGATATTTAGGTCCATCAGCGGCAGAAGCACAAAACGGCGGTTTTGGAAATAATCCTTTCAACAATCCTTTTAACAAACCAACTGATAATCAGAATACACCTAACGATACCCCTCCACCGATAGTTTAATTCAGGATGTTTATCATATTTATATTTTGCAGCTTAATCAACTTTGTTGATTGGCTGCAAAATCATTTAATAGCCTGCCCATTTAAAGCTTTAACTGGCATTGATTGTCCGGGTTGTGGCTTCCAAAGATCTTTAATTGCTCTTGTTCAAGGCAATCTATCAAAAAGCTGGTCACTTTACCCACCAACTATACCACTCTTATTGCTGTTTATCTCTACAGCAATACTTTATAAATTCAACATTAAGCAACGCACACTCCTATTCAGGATAATGGTTATCACTGTTGGCAATTTTGTAATGATTAGCTACCTGCACAAAATGTTTTTCAGCTAAACGCTCATATTAGCGGTTAAGTGATTATAATCTTTTAACACCGTTTCTAAAAACTGTAATTCATTCATTCCGGATGGGACGGTTGCCAGAATATGTGCTTTGGTTTTAGCGGCCATGGCATAAATTAAATCGGCATTTCCTGTTTGATAGTAACCTGTTAATACCTCATGTATTAACTCAATATCCCTATCATTTAAATGCAAAACCTCTTTAAACTGCGCGTTGTACTCTTCTGGCAAATTAAAGCTAAAGGCTACATTGGTAAATTCAGTTCTGGGCTTTGTTTTAATTAAAGTGGTTTTGGCCAGTATATCGCCCACTCTCTGGTGGTTTTTGGTTACCGCTACTGAAACCAGTGCAACCACGCCCCAACCAAAAGGGAAACCAAAATCAATCATCCTGAATAACCACCTAAAAACATACTGACCTAAAGTAGGTTGGGATCCATCTAAACTAATTACTTTTATTTTTAATATTTTTTTTCCTAAAGTCTGGCCATCCATTGTAATTTCACATACCAGATCGTAGAAAGCAAAAATGGCCAGAAATATAAAAAAAACAACCATTGCAGCACTACCCGACATTGCCATCTGGGCTGCCCCCATCACCACCATGGTAATAACCGCAATAACTAAAAACCCGGCCAAATCTATGCAACGGGCAGCTATGCGTTCTCCCAATCCGGCAATTTCGTAATCAATATCAATATTTTGAGCGGTGCTAATTTTGATGCTATCCATATTCAAACATAATTTTTTTTAAAGATAATTGCTGTATATCGATCTTAAATTATTTTCAACTAATGATTTCTTATATTTCCGCCAATTATTGCATCTGCATTAAAAATGTTTCGAGATGAGAAACAATGTAAATTTCATTTCCACAAAAAATTAACTATTTTAACCCAAGATTTGGTAACGCCTTAAATGAGAGAAGCATTATTTGTTAAACAGAATTCGGAGAAGTGGCAAAATTACGATTCCATGCAACAGGCCAATCCTGATGAAGTTGCCAATCAGTTTATAGAAATAACCAACGACCTTGCTTACTCAAAAACATTTTATCCCAATTCTAAAACCACAGCTTATTTAAACGGTTTGGCCTCCAAACTGCATCAATCAGTTTATAAAAACAAAAAAGAGAAATCGAACCGGTTTATTCATTTCTGGAAAACCGAACTCCCTTTAATTTTTTTACAACACCGCAAACAAATATACTATGCGCTGGCATTCTTCCTGATTTCGTGTGCAATTGGTGCTTTATCGGCCAAGTACGACGACACTTTTGTGCGCCTGATTATGGGCGATGGTTATGTAAATATGACTAATGAAAATATTGCAAAAGGCGATCCTTTTGGTGTATACAAGCAAGAAAATGAGTTTATGATGTTTTTCCAAATTGGGGTAAACAATATTTATGTTGCCTTATATACATTTGTTCTGGGCATTATTTTTTCATTTGGCTCGATAGTTTCACTGTTCAGAAATGGCATAATGCTCGGATCTTTTCAATATTTCTTTTTTAGCAGAGGCTTAGGTTTTCAATCGGTACTGGTAATCTGGATCCATGGAACATTAGAAATATCTGCAATCGTTTTGGCAGGAGCCGCAGGATTAATATTGGGCAATAGTTTTTTATTTCCTAAAACCTATACCCGAATGGCATCTGTACTCAAAGGAGCAAAAGATGGTTTAAAAATCGTGATCGGTTTGATCCCTATTTTTATCGTTGCTGCATTTTTCGAAAGCTTTGTTACACGGCATACCGGAATGCCCCTATGGCTAAGCATTTCGATCCTGTTATCATCCGCAGCTTTTATCATTTGGTATGTATTTATCTACCCTATTAAAATTTACAATAAACAACAATCACTAGCTTAACATGGCAGCAATTGAATTTAAGAAAAGAAGAGATTTCGGACAGGTGATTAATGATACTTTTACCTTTATGCGCCAAAATTTTAAGCCATTAATCAAAGTGTATTTTACGTTTTGTGGCTTATTTGTTCTGGCAAGTATGCTAACCATGTTGTTGCAACAATATAAAATGGTAAACATCATCAATACTTTCGGTAATGGAACGGGTACAAGCGGATTAGGTTTTGGGCGTTTATACGGAATAGAATATTTCTTATCTATCTTATTTTCTTTGGCCACTTATGCAAGTATGAGTGTAGCCATACTCTCTTATATTGCTATTTATGTGCAAAAAGGAAATCAAACGCCTACCATAGATGAGGTTTGGGGATATTTTAAATACTATTTCTTCCGAATTTTTGGCAGTTCTCTTTTATTGATCATCATGTTGTGTGTTGCTTTTATGTTCTGCCTGATACCCGGCTTTTGGCTATTTCCTTTCATTGCGATGATGTTTCCTATTATGGTAATTGAAAACGGCTCTTTAAGTTATTCATTTAGCAGAAGCTTCAAAATTATTAAGGATAATTTCTGGATTACTTTTGGTACACTGATCGTGGTATGGATTATTGTTTATGCCTGCATGAGTATGGTTATTTTGCCTACCAGTTTGTTTAATATGATCGGGATGTTTACACATAAAACACCCCACATGTCGCTAACCCTTACCATGATTACCACTGTGCTACAATCGCTGTGTCAGGTATTTACCATTATACCCATCATCACCATTTCGCTGGCTTATTTTAGTTTGGTAGAACAGAAAGAAAGTACCGGATTGATGGAGCGGATTGCAAATTTCGGCAATACAGAAAAACCAATAGATACCCGACCTGAAGAATATTAAAATGCAACGTGCTGTAATCCGATATTTTCTTATTTTTCTGTTGTTTTTTATTCCGGTAATCAGCAATGCGCAAGCTATTAAGCCGAAAGCAAAATCTTTGATCGTCGAGGTAGACAGCACCAAAATTACGCCATCAAAATTTGATAAAGATGCCATTAGTGATTACAAGGCGCAAAAAGAATTTCAGTACGACGAGATAGGACAGCAACAATTGTCGCTTTGGGATAAATTTTGGATGTGGTTTTGGCGTTTGATAGGTGATTTGTTTCAAGGTGCATCATCAAACCCATTTTCGCGGTATATTTTTATCGGATTGGGCGTTGCATTAATTTTATACATTGTAATTAAGATTATTGGTGCCGAGAATATTTTCAGGAAGAAATCAAAAGCAACCATACTGCCTTACGATGTGATTACAGAAAATATTCATGAAATTGATTACGAACAGGAATTGCAAAGGTTGGTTTCCGAAAGAAAATTCCGTTTGGCCGTTAGGCTTTTGTATCTCCGTGCGTTAAAACAACTCAGCGATGCCGAAATAATTCAGTGGCAGCCAGATAAAACGAATTACAATTACCTGATGGAGATTAGCAAACCGGAACTTAGAAACGATTTCAGCAGACTTACCCTGCAGTTCGATTACATCTGGTATGGCGATTTCCCTATTGATGAAGTAAAATTCGAGCCTATAAATCAATCGTTTAACCAGTTTAACAGGCAGATTAAATGAAAGGATACAAAATATACCTGGTTATTGGTGCTTTCCTCATCATTGCTTACTTGGTTGCGCAGTATAATAAGCCTACGCCCACTAATTGGGCCCCAACTTATGCTACAAAAGATAAAATTCCTTACGGAACTTTTATTTTGTACAATAGAATTAAAGATATTTTACCCGCAGCAGATGTTCAGCTATCAAAAATTGCCATTTACAATACCTTAAAAGGAAAAAAACTGAATAAAACAGCCTATTTAATTGTTGCTCAAAAGGCAGAGATCAGCAAAACCGATTTCGGCCAGATGGTTAAATACATGCAGGCCGGAAACGATGTATTTATTGCCAGTTACGATTTAGGTAATTTGGAAAAAGACCTTAAGATACAAACTTCTACCTCGATGACGGCTGAAGGTAATAACCTGAATTTCACTAATCCAAATTTAAAAACCGAAGCCAACTATGGCTTTGAACGAGGCATAGGCAGTCAGTATTTTAGCAAGTTAGATAGCAGCAAAACCACCATACTTGGTGTAAACGGAAAAGGCAGACCTAACTTTATCCGTTACAGTTACGGCAAAGGCAATCTTTACCTGATTGCAGAACCTGGATTTTACACCAATTTTAACCTGTTAAATAAATACGGTGCAGAATATGCCGCAAAAACTTTAAGTTATCTACATGGCAGCAAGCAGGTTATTTTCGACGAATATTTTTCTGTCCAAAAAAATACCACAACCGATATGCTTAGGGTATTTTTTAAACATCCCGAACTTGAGTTTGCCTATTACCTGGCCATTTTTAGCCTGATTCTTTTTGTGCTCTACGAGAGCAAACGCAGGCAAAGAATTATTCCGATAGCAGATCCTTTTATCAATTCTTCGCTGGCATTTGTTAATGTAGTGGGAAGTGTATATTACCACGAACGGAATAACCTGGATATTGGCTTAAAGAAAATAAATTATTTTATGGAGTATTTAAGAACAAGGTACTACTTAAAAACCAATGAGATCGACAGCAACTTTGCGCAGTTGTTAATGGAAAAAACAGGCATTAATGAGGCCCTGGCTAAAACATTGACCAAACATTTTATTCAAACGCCAAAAATGAGCGAATTGAGCGATACACAATTGATTAATTTAAACGAAAGCATAGAACAGTTTTATAAAAATACGCAAAGCAATGGAACAAGAACAGTTTAACCCACGTACCGATTTAAGCGCACTCAATGCGGCGGTGAATCAGATAAGAAACGTACTTGGAAATATTATTGTAGGCCAAAAACAGGTTATCGACTTCCTAATTGTTGGTTTGCTTGCCGATGGACATATTTTAATTGAGGGTGTACCCGGTGTGGCAAAAACGTTAAGTGCCAAATTGCTCGCAAAATCGATTGATGCACAGTTTTCGAGGGTTCAGTTTACGCCTGATTTAATGCCATCAGATGTTTTGGGCACACCCATTTTTAATACTAAAACAGGAGATTTCGAATTTAGAAAAGGTCCGATTTTTGGCAATATTATTTTGGTTGATGAGATTAACCGTGCACCTGCAAAAACGCAATCGGCCTTATTCGAGGTGATGGAAGAACGTCAGGTTACTATTGATGGCCAAACCTATATCATGGATGAGCCGTTTATGGTATTGGCCACACAAAACCCAATAGAACAGGAAGGGACTTATCGTTTGCCGGAGGCACAATTGGATAGGTTTTTATTTAAAATAGAAGTAAAATATCCTTCATTAGAGGAAGAAACGGCCATTCTGATGGCTCAGCACACTTTGGTAAATAAAACACTTTTAAGTGAAGTAAAACCAGTATTATCTGTTCAGCAAATACAGGAAGCTAGGGCCATTATCCGTAATTTATTTGTGGAGCCTAAACTTTTAGAGTTTATTGCAAAAATTGTAAACGAAACCCGTAATAATTCATCGCTTTATTTAGGTGCATCACCAAGGGCATCATTAGCCATTGTACATAGTGCTAAAGCTTTTGCAGCGATCCAAGACAGAGATTTTGTCACCCCAGAAGATATTATTGCTGTTGCAGGCCCGGTGCTTGCCCACAGGATATTGTTATCACCAGAGAAAGAAATGGAGGGATTAACCACAACTGATATTGTTAACCAGATTATTAAAAAAATTGAAGTACCAAGATAGTTTTGAATACCAGAACTTGAAACCTTAAGTGGTATTTAGCCGCAGCAATTATCCAGTTAAAACAATTAGCCGATTAAACAACATTGAAAAAATTCTTTCAGCAATATTATAGCAATCTGTTCCTAACCAACCGGTTATTTATGGCCTTGGGGTTTTGCATTGTGCTTTTTCTGCTGAAATTCTTTTTTGCCTGGCTAAGCGATATTCCTGAAATTGCAACAGGAACAGTAATTATTTTGTTTTTTACCGATATTTTTATTCTTTACCGAAATATCGAAGGTGTAGAAGCAAAAAGATTCACCTCAAAACGTTTAAGCAACGGCGATGAAAACCCGGTACAGATTGAGATTAAAAATCATTATGGATTTGGCATAAAAGCAAGAGTAATTGATGAGGTGCCTTTCCAGTTTCAGTTACGCGATAAAGATTTTAAACTTCATTTAAAGCCTGCAGAAATCAAGTCAATTCATTATAATTTGCGTCCAACCAAACGTGGGGAGTATGATTTTGGATTTATCAGAACTTATATTGGTTCACCACTGGGTTTAATTAATCGCCGCTATAATTTTGATGGTTCAAAAATTCTACCTGTATTCCCATCCTTTATCAACCTTGGGCAATACGAATTGATGGCTGTATCACGCTATTTAACTGAATTTGGCATAAAAAAAATCAGGAAAATTGGCCAGAGCAGCGAGTTCGATCAGATTAAAAATTACGTCGGAGGTGATGATATACGCACCATAAACTGGAAAGCTACTGCCAGAAAAGGCGGTTTAATGGTAAATACTTATACAGACGAGAAATCGCAGAATATTTATTGCGTTATTAATAAATCGCGTGTAATGCGCATGCCTTTTGAAGGGTTAAGTTTGCTTGATTATGCCATAAATGCTACTGTAGCACTTTCAAAAGTGGCAATGCTTAAAGAAGATAAGGCCGGTTTAATTACAATAGCTGAAAATATCGGATCGGTTGTTCCTGCAGACCGTAAGGCATCACAGCTGGGCACTATTATGAATGTGCTTTATAAAGAAAAAACACGGTACCTGGAGAGTAACCTCGAAGCCTTATATTCAGCCGTGCGCTCGGTAGTAAAACAACGCGGACTCCTGGTTTTCTTTACCAATTTTGAAAGCTTATCGGCACTGCAAAGGCAATTGCCCTACCTGAAAAGGATTGCCAGATACCATTTGTTAGTGGTTGTGTTTTTCGAAAATACTGAACTTAAAGAATTAAGCACTGAACCTGCAAAAGATGTGGAAGGTATTTATCACAAAACAATTGCAGAGAAATTTATCTACGAGAAAAAGTTAATGGTTAAAGAGCTTAACAAAAATGGCATTCTAGCTATTCTTACGCCTCCACAAAAATTAACGGTTAATGTAATTAATCAGTATCTGGCATTAAAAGCACAACAGCGGATTTAGTTTGGCGCTTGGAGTGATGAGTTTGGATGCGATGATCCACTGAAACATGCTTAAACCTTGCATTTTATTTTGTCTGTAGTCATAAAAACCGACAATATGGGGGCGATGTGCTCTACTGAAACATACCAGGCAACTCCAAACCCCAAACTCAAAAAACCCTCTATTCCTCTTCCCTAAAATACACCTTATAAAAGTTCATCGATTTATCATCATCGTAACCTTTTTCGATCATATCTTTATTGCCATGTATATAAATGTGGAAGTTTTTATCCAGCTTTAACACGCTTTTATAGGCCCTGGCCTGTTTTTTAACGGCAGATTCTGCAATTTCAAAATTATCAGCAATCGGACTTTCAAATTCCTGCTCGTAATTTTTCTTATAGTTTTTAAACGACTCGATCCCCTCCGCATTACCAATTACCTCATTACCGAACTCTTCAATATCGAAGGTTTCTTTTTCCTTAAAATACTTCATCGAGCGGTTCAGCAGGTCAATTTTATCTGCTTTGCTGATTTCGTAATCATCATCCAGCTTCTGTGTGACGAAGTTTTTATAAACGCCTAAAACATTATTGGTTTGGTTATAGCTATCGTTTCTGATCTTCAGCTTTAAAAATTCATCTTTCCAGTAAACAGCAGAATCGTTGCTGCTTTTCGATTGATCCAGTACCACAACTTTATAACCTTCTTCTCTATCTACATTAAAAATCAAACAGCCTTTATCCAGTTTGTTAATGCTAATCGCTTCCTGTTCGTAGCTAACGTTAAAGCCATCCTGCTCCGGAAAAACTTTTAAATAAGTATCCTTCGTTTCAGATTTAAAAACGCCTACAACATCCAGTTGCTCTCCTTCTATCTGCACTTTTTTGAAATAAGCAACATACAACTCTCCTGATTTAATTTTCGGATGGTTGGCTACATCATAAAGATGTTTAGCCAATTGCTGTGAATCTTCATGAAAAAGTTCGTTGTTCTCAAAAATTTCGTGAACAAAATGGAACACTTCATTAAGTTCTAAATTATCGTTAGGATGGTAAAAACGGTAAACTTCATTTACCTTTTCGAAAGGCTTTAAGAAATACTGCATCAATAGGTTACCTAACACTTCATCATCAATTTTTAGAGGAGCATCAGATAATTTATAATATTCTTCAAGCAGTTTGTTGCCTGTATGGTGGATGGAAAGTTGCTTGAGTGAAGCCTCGAAAAATGAAATCATGGGGACAAAAATAACAAAATCATTGATTAACCCTTCCGTCATTCAATCTATTGCATTCTCTAGCTAATTGGATGGTTTTTACAAGAATATTCAAATTATGATTGAAACGACCTATTAATTGCCGTTTTTTAATTTATTAAGGAAATCAACAAACTTTTTATCTGCATAATTAGCCATACCTTCATGTTTAAAAGATAATCTTCCTTGTTTATCAAAAATAACGGTTGTGGGCAAAGATCCGGCGAATAGCTTTTCAGGAATATTACTTTCTACTTTAAAAACACGCATGGCATATTTCCGCTCGGTCATAAACCCGGTTGATTTTACAAGGTCGCCATCTGCGTCGGCAAAAATAAAAACAACATCCCTATCATCTTTAAACTGATTATACAATTTGCTGATTGATGGCATTTCAGCCCTGCATGGCGGGCACCAGGTTGCCCAGAAATTAATAAAAATTACTTTTCCTTTTAAATCACCGAGATCTACAATTTTACCTTTTGCATCTTTAAACTGAATGCCGTTAAGATTTGTAAAGTTTTCTTTCGGTACATCAACAGCAGGTTTATAAAAACCTACTTCTATTAATCCTTTAATGAAAAAGGCTTTTGCATCAGGCACAAAAACAATTACCAAAAGGGTAATGATAAACAAAGCATTTAAAATGTTCTTTCTAACAAACCTCATTATTAGTCAATTTTATTTGATGCAAACCATAAAGCGAACATATTACTATTGGTTAAATTCCTTTTAAACTTTTAATAAAACCGTCAGTCATAACATCATAAATACAATGTTACTTTGTAAATATATATAATTGCTTAGGATTTACTACTTTTGGACTGTTGAAAAAGCACAAGCAAAACATTAAGAAATACTTGTCGGCATTTATGCTGATCGTATTTGCTATTGCCTTAACTCCGTGGAGTGTGCTTCATCATCATCCGTCAGCACCAATTGTTCCGAAAGAAGCGCATTGTAAACATGTTAGTCATGTGCAGTCGCACGGCGATACCTGTTTAATCTGTAATGCCAGCTTTGAGAAAAATTATGTGCAAACCCATCACATTTACAGGATTTTCTTATCGGCAAAAATTTTCAGCCGTACTGAGCCTACATTGAAAAATGCCTTTACCGAAATTAAGCGTACTTGCTTACGCGGCCCCCCTTTAGCTTAATTTTTCTTATAGCGCATTCGCGCTGAACCAATTATTTATAAGAAAAACTGAAACAAGCTTTATTCAAGCTATTGTTTTGGCTTTCCATCATTTTTATTTACACACAAAACATGAAAAAATTACAGCTTATTGGCTTGGTAATTCTATATACATTATTGAGCAGCACCGTTTTTGCTGCAGTACTGAAAGATATAAAAGGTAAGGTTATTGATGCCAGTACCAAACAAACACTGCCTGGTGCAACCATTTTTATACCCGATTTAAAAGTTACAGCCGTTACCAATAATGATGGCGAGTTTGTCATTAATAACCTTCCAACCAAAGGAAGTTATTTAGTAGAAGTGCATTATGTTGGTTATAAAACCGCAACCAAAGTAGTAAATTTGGCCGATGCGGGTGGATTGGAGTTTGCGCTGCAACCTACCGCAATTGAAACGAAGGAAATTGTAATTACCGGAAGTTTAATCAGCAGTACAAGTAAACGAAATAGCGCTTCTTCGGCAGTTATCGGTAAAGATCAGTTGCTTCAGCCTTCTACCAACTTAATCGATGCCCTGACCAAAATTCCTGGTGTATCACAAATTACCACCGGCCCATCCATTTCCAAACCCGTAATCAGGGGATTAGGTTACAACAGAATTGTAACTTTGGATGACGGAATTAAACAACAGGGACAGCAGTGGGGTGATGAACATGGTATTGAAATCGATCAGTTTAAATCAGACCGTGTGGAGGTTTTACGTGGCGCAGCTTCATTAATGTATGGTTCTGACGCACTTGGCGGTGTAATTAATTTACTGGAGCCAAGTTCTGCGCCCGAAGGACAGATAAAAGGTGAATTTATAACCAATTACTCAACCAACAATGGCTTAAGCGCCAACTCTTTAATGTTGAATGGTAATGAAAACGGTTTTGTTTGGAGAGCACGCGGAACCTATAAAAATGCCTATTCTTTTAAAACACCAACAGGGTATTTTCCTAACTCTGGTTTTAATGAAACCGACTTAAGTGGTATGGTAGGCTTAAATAAAAGTTGGGGATACACACATTTAAACGTTTCAAGCTTCCGCAACAATATTGGTTTTTATGAGCCAACGCTTGATGACAATGGAAATTTTGTTAAAGAAGATGGCAGCCCATTTACCAATGACGACAATAAAAGCCGCACTTTAGCATATCCGCGTCAGGATATCCGCCACTACAAAATTGCTTTAAACAACAATTTCATAATAGGAAATGGCAACTTGAAAGCCGATTTTGGATATCAGCAAAACCAACGCCGGGAGTTGGATGGTCCAGATCCAGCTTTATTTTTTGACCTAAAAACCTACAATGCAGATTTAAAATACTATATCCACGAAACCAATGGATGGCAACCAGTATTTGGCCTAAGTGTAGACGATGCCCATAGCCAAAACAAAGGAACAGAATTTTTAATTCCGGCGTATGATACGTTTGGATTGGGTGTTTTCGCCTTTGCAAAGAAAAACTGGGATAACAACACTTTCAGCATCGGTGCACGTTACGATTTTAGAAAAAACAACGGAAAACAACTATTCGATGATGGAGAAGAACTTTTTGCACCATTTAAAAATAAATTTTCCAATGTGAGTGGCGCACTGGGTTTTACGCACCAATTTAATGATGAACTTAACTTTAAGGCTAACGCTGGTAGTGCGTTTCGTGCCCCGAATCCTGCTGAGTTAGGATCTAACGGTGTGCATGAAGGTACTTTTAGATACGAAATTGGTAATTCGGCCTTAAGTCCTGAACGCAGTTACCAAATAGATGCAGCATTAGAATATGAAGGGAAAATTGTTAGTGCAAGTGCCAGCATTTATAATAATTACATCCACAACTACATTTATGCATCAAATAATGGCGAACAGCGCGAGGTTGACGGTACACTTTTCGATGTTTACCGCTACGGACAGGTAAATGCAAATCTTTACGGTGCTGAAGCAAGTTTAACCATTCACCCGGTTCCATTTATCCATTTCGAAAATACATTTGGATATGTACACGCTCAAAACAATACTTTAAACAGGCCCCTTTCATTTATTCCTGCCGGAACATTGAGAAATGAGTTACGTTTTGAACCTAAACTTAAAGGAACAAATGATGCTTACCTATCGGTTGGTATTAACTCTGCATTTAAGCAAACCCGTGTTGATGATGTTTTTGAAACCCCCACAAGTGGTTATACATTGTTAAATGCTGGCATTGGTGCTACATTTAATTTAGGCAAGCAACCTGTAAAATTATCGGTATCAGCCAACAACTTGTTAAATCAGAAATATTATGATGCTTTAAGCAGGTTTAAACCAGGTCGTTTTGACCAGGAAAACCCAAATTTAGGAGTTTATAACACTGGAAGAAATATCACATTCGGACTTTATGTTCCTTTTACCCTGGTAAAATAATTTAAACCAGCAAAATCTTCAATAACAAAAGCGCGACTGGTCGATAAGATTAGTCGCGCTTTTTTTTGTTTCCCTTAAAGCATGTAAAATCACAAAACAAACATATCTAAGCAATTGACTGTTAGTAGAGTAGATAAAACCAATCGTTAACCAATAAAACCTACTATGAAAACATCTTTTAAAACCTTTGCATTAGGCCTACTGATACTATTTTGTTTAATATCCTGTTCTAAAAATAGTGACGAAATGGATCCTGAAAACCCAACTTTCACAGGGCCAAATCCAAGTCCGGCAAATTTAAGTGTGAGGGTAATTTATATCGTTCCATCAGATCGATCACTAAATAAAGCATATACAGATGCTGCCGGAAACTGCATTACTCAATTAACAACATGGTATAAAAATACATTGGGCAGCAACAAAACTTTTCATATAAATGGCAATATGCTGGTAGAAACGATGCAGAGTTCGCATCCTGCCGCATGGTTTAATGCACAAAATGGTAATACAGGTGATGCACAATTTTATTTCTATTCTAATGCAAAAAATGATGCTAAAGCTTTACTTGGAAGCAGTTATGATGAAACAAAATACATTTATTTAACCTATGTAGATGCAGCAGGAACAACTGGTGCAGGCGCAGCAGGTTTTACGGCCATGCCAGAAAATGACCTTAAAGGATTAACCGGACAAATGACCGAAGCTGTTCCGAGATGGATTGGTGGTGCCGGCCACGAATTGGGGCATGCTTTCGGGATGCCGCATCCAGCAAATGAAAATCCTCAGGCCTTAATGTGGACGGGTTATACGATTTATCCAAACTGTATTTTACAGGATAACGATAAAGCGATTTTAAATGCCAGTAAATTTTTCTATTAAGGAACAACAGCAATAAGTAGCTTATCTCGAAAAATGTTCACATTGTGAAGTAGAAAGCAATCTTAAAACTCTTGCTATAAGCTCAAGTTTTAAGATTGCTTCTTCAAAAAGGATTGGGGTTAGTAGACATTGAAATCAATTCAGGGTTATTTCTTAGCCGTTTCCCGCCTAGCCCTCACGTATTGATTTGGCCATTCCGTATCATCGCCAAGTACTTGTGCGGCATGAGTAGGGAAATAGGCATCACGCAACGATTCGCGGGCTATAAAAATGAGATCTGCCTTGCCTTGTTCCAAAATTTCTTCAGCCTGGTTGGCTTCTACAATAATGCCAACGGCACCCGTGTAAATGCCAATTTCATTCCTGATTTTATCGGCAAAAGGAACCTGATAATTAGGCCCCGCCGGAATGAAAGCATCAGGTACGTTTCCGCCGGAAGAGGTATCAATTAAATCCACCCCACGATCTTTCAATACTGCAACCAACTGCAATGAATCATTTTCATTCCAGCCGCCTTCTGTCCAATCTGTTGCCGAAATACGCACAAATAACGGCAAATTTTCTGGCCAAACCGATTGTACTGCTTCAACCACATCAATTACCAAACGGATGCGGTTTTCGAAACTACCACCATATATATCAGTACGTTTATTGCTGAGTGGACTAAAAAATTCGTGCAGTAAATAACCATGTGCAGCATGTATTTCTACTACTTTATAACCAGCATCTAAAGCACGTTTTGCCGCAGCCCTGAAAGCAAATACAATATCCTGAATTTCTGAAATCGTTAATTCATGCGGCTCTACCTGGCCTTGTTTGAAAGGGATAGGTGATGGACCAACAGGTTTCCAGCTATTTTCGCCTGAGGCAATCTGCTCTCCGCCATTCCATGGCACTTCGCAACTTGCTTTTCTACCTGCATGTGCCAGTTGAATGCCTGCAATTGCTCCATTGTTGTGAATAAAAGAAACAATCTGTTTCAATTTATCTACATGCTCATCTTTCCAGATGCCTAAATCAGCATAAGTAATTCTTCCATCTTCGGTAACTGCAGAAGCTTCCTGGATAATTAATCCGGCACCACCAACAGCCCGGCTGCCTAAATGCACCAAATGCCAATCGTTTGCAAAGCCATCTATTGAAGAATACTGGCACATTGGAGAAATAACTAATCTATTTTTTAAGGTTACATCCTTTATAGTAAAAGGAGAAAATAATTTCGACATATCTTTTTAATATTTTAACCACGAAGGGCAGAGAGAAATAAACAGAGGATTAAAAATCAGCATGCGCCAGTTCAGTATCAATAAATTGAATTTCTTCAGCATTTAATTTTACGTTTATGGCCTCAGCATTCTGAATGGCTTGTTTTTCATTTCTCGCACCCACCAAAGCAATGGTAATGCCTGGTTGTTCAACCGTCCAACGTAAAACCAGCTGAGATAGGGTTGCATTTTTTTCATCGGCCAATGGCTTAATTTTAGCCAAAAAAGCATTTGTTTTTTCAATGCTTTCTGGTGAGAAGAATTTATTGCCCTGGCGGTGATCGCCTTCTTCAAATTTATAATCTGCCGTCATTTTTCCGGTTAACAAACCCCGTTCCATCGGACTGTAAGCTAAAACTGATTTATTATTTTCGATGCAATAAGGAACAATCTCATCCTCTACACCACGGTTTACCATACTAAATGGAATCTGGTTTGATACAAGTGTTAACGTTTGATCTGCTTCTTTTAATTGTGCTACATCGTAATTGCACACTCCTGCATAACGTACTTTACCCTGCTCAATTAATCTGCTTACCGCTTCAAAAGTTTCATTAATAGGTGTTGTAACATCTGGCCAGTGAATTTGATACAGATCGATGTAATCAGTACCTAAACGCTTTAAGGATTGTTCGCATTCATAAATTACACTCTCTTTACCGGCATATTTATAGATATCGATTTCTTTTCCGTCATTGTTTTTACTTTTAAAGCCGAAATCGCCTTTGGCCAAATCCCACCGCATCCCAAATTTAGTTACCAGTTGCAATTTATCGCGTGAGATGCCTTTTATTGCCTCCCCTACAATCTCTTCACTTTCTCCTTGGCCGTAAATTGGTGCAGTATCAATTGAGGTAACGCCTAAATCGTATCCGGCTTTAATTGCGTTTATGGCATCATTTCTATCCGTACTCCCCCACATCCAACCACCAGCAGCCCATGCACCAAAAGTAATTACCGAGAGTTCTAAATCTGAATTTCCTATTTTTCTGTATTCCATCATTATTTTTTTATGATTTTATCAACCGCATAACTGTTATGCGGTAAGTAAGCCAACAACACCGATAAAAATGCAACATGCAAAAGTTGAGATGGCAATGCTTCCCAGTTTTCAATCAGGGTGGTGCCAAAAATAAGTGCCAAAGTAACTGCCCCAGCTAAAAGCAATCCCTGCCTTGTAAATAAGCCAACAATAATAAGTATCCCGGCCATAAATTCTGCAACAGGCAAAACATAGCTAAAGGGAATTACCAGGGCTTCAGGCAGAATTGATTTAGAAAATTGCCCAACCATCCAGCTGCTGAAACCGGCAAGTTTAGGCAAACGCACCAAGCCATGCCCAAAAAAACTTATGCCTATTGCCAAACGGCCAAGCAAGTATGCCCATTTTGTATCCATTGTTTATCGATCTCTTACAAACATACAATCTACCAGTTAAGGATGTTTTATTGCACCATTATTTAATGGATATTTTACCTTCCAATGGCGGAGGAGATGGCGAAGAGCGCCAAGCGTGTAGCGTTTAGGGTTAACGTATAAATGAAAAACGCCAGCCGCTCTCCACCCAACGTGAAACTTTTTTCGGCAAAAATTTGGAGATAACCGAACAACATCATACATTAGTGTATTATTTAACTAATACAGTAGATATGATCAACATTAACAATCTTAATTTTGGCTACAGCAAGCATAAGCCATTATTTAAAAATATGAGCATGCGGTTAAGCAACGGCCATATTTATGGCTTGCTTGGTAAAAATGGTGCAGGTAAATCTACCTTGCTAAAAAACCTGGCTGGTTTGGTTTATGCGCAAAGTGGCAGTTTGGAGGTAATGGGTTTTAATCCTGCTAAACGGCAACCGGCACTTTTGGAGCAAATCTGTTTTATTCCTGAAGAGTTTTATCTACCATCCGTGAAAATTGATGCTTACTTAAAAGCTAATGCTCCTTTTTACAAAAACTTCGATCATGCTTATTTCGCTAACCTGATAAAAGAATTCGACATTCCGGTTGAACAGAAACTTATTAATATGAGTTATGGACAAAAGAAAAAGGTAATAATTGCTTTCGGACTGGCTACACAAGCAAAACTGGTTATTATGGATGAACCCACAAACGGTTTGGATATTCCATCTAAGGCGCAGTTTAGAAAAATTATGGCTTCGGCCATGACAGATGAACGTTGCATTATCATTTCAACACACCAGGTGAGGGATCTGGATAACCTAATCGACACGGTGATTATGCTTGATGATAATGACATTGCCCTCAAAGCTACTGTAGAAGAAATTACGGCAAAGTTAACTTTCAAAAAAGTGAAGGAAATTGATGATAGTATTATATACGCCGAACCTTCGCTCTCTGGTTATAACGCCGTAATGCCAAACTACCACCAGGAGGAAAGCAAGCTGGATATGGAACTTTTATTTAATGCCATACTTGCAGAAAAAATCAAATTTAAACCTTTATTCAGTTAAGCGATGAACAACACATTTAATATCAATCGATTTGGCTTATTGCTTAGAAGACAATGGCTTGATTTTGGCAAAATTTATTTGATCAGTTTTGGTGTATTAATCGGGATTTTAGCCTTCATTTATGCCATAAGTTTAACTGATGAAAGACTAAAATATATTTCTTTTAACACATTGAACTTCAGGTATCCACTGTTTTTGATTACAGGCTTGCTTTTCGTAAGCATCATAGCAAACAGTTATTTTATGCAATTAGGTCAAAAATCAAAAGCAATAATTAACATTTTGACACCTGCATCCACCATTGAAAAATTTTTATGTGGTATCTTTTACACTGTAATAGTTGCATTACCAAGCTACCTGTTGTGCTTCTACTTAACCGATCTTATTTTTGTTTCTTCTATTAGGGCAACTCATACACTAGTAACAAGTTATAATGATTACAATGGAAAAAAAGTTGTTATAGATAACCTTGCATATTTCTTTTCTACACCTACTGTTAAGCAGTTTCTTCAATTTTATTATGTGCCCTTTTTAATCAACGCAGTTTTTTTACTTGGATCTATTTTTTTCCAAAGCTTCCATTACATTAAAACGGCAATATCGGTAATGGCATTTGGGGTAATTTGGGTTACGCTGACAATTTTTATCATAAAAAAATTAACAGATAACACCGTTTGGGTGGGAAGCCATTATTGGCAGGATGAACAAAATATTTATTTCTTAATAAGTTTAATGAGCATATTAATAACACTGGTATTCTGGTTTATCTCATTTATACGATTAAAAGAAAAGGAGGCCTAAATGGAGTTTAATAATAACAAGGCCATTTACTTACAGATAGCGGAGTATGTTTGCGAACAAATATTGTTGGGTAAATGGAAAGCTGACGAAAAAATTCCATCGGTAAGGGAAATGGCAATAGAAATGGAAGTTAATCCGAATACAGTAGTGCGTACCTACGAATTGCTTCAAAGTAAAAATATTCTCAATAACAAAAGGGGAATTGGTTTTTTCCTGGCTGATAATACAATCGATCAGGTAAAACAATATCGTAAAACAACTTTTATAGACGATGAATTGCCCAATCTGTTCAGGAATATTTATCTGCTGGAAATTGATTTCGACGAGCTGAAATCCCGCTACCAAACTTTTGTATCACAAAACTTTAACGCCTAAAAAATGAAAACAAGCAATAAACTTTTAATAGGGTTAGCACTTACCCTACTTATTGTTCCTTTAACAGTAATGATTTTGATTGCCAAAGCGAACCGCATCGACGACAAAACGTATAATAAAATGCTAATGGGAGCCGAAAATATTAATAGTGATTTAGATCGGTTCATTAAAAAGTATCCGGTCAAGGCATTTCATAACGTAGTGATTAACGGTTCGGAATCATCATTTCTAAACATAAAAATTATTGCCAGTGATAAGTTCTTGTTTAAGGCAACCAAAGGTATTGCACCAGATATTGATTATAAAATAGATAATGATGGGAAATTGCATATCTCTTTAAAAGAAAGAAGCAAATATCAATATGGAACATTGTTGATTTTCTCGCCAAACCTGAATAGTATCACTTTTAATAATGTATCGATTGATGAGTTATCAGCGAATCAGGAAAGTTTAAATGTGGAAATTGTAAAAGGCATAAACTTCAGATTTGGAGCGGGTTTGAAAATTAAAGACCTGAACCTTTTAAAGCAAACCCTTGATAAACAACAAAATGTAATAATACCAAACATAATGATTGAAGATGCGGAGATCAATAATTTGAAAGTGAATATTAATACCGGACACCTAACTGTAAATAATACTACAATAGGGAATTTAAATCTAAACTTAAAAAATGCAAATGCAGAATTTCAAAATGAGGAAAACAAAAATGTAGCCCCAATAGATTCGCTTATATTAAATAGTATGGGTAAAAATGAAGTTAATTTCCAGCACATCAAGATTAAAAACGCTAAGGGTATGCTCTCTGACGAAACAACGATCCAAATACCTATGGTTAATTTAAAGCAAATAATTAAATAGTGATTTTGCCTGAATGGATAAATAACATTTAAAAATTAACCTAATTATTGTAAAAAAGGGCATGATTTTTAAGCTAACTAATTGGCAAAAGTTTAACTTGGGCCAATTAGCTTTTTTAGTTTTAATATCATTACCCCCATTATGAAGAGATACTTTTTTTTATTTGCCCTATGCCTGTTCGTTTTTAGCCAAGTACACGCACAAAAAACAGATACTTTATCTATTACTTTGGATAATGTTAAATATCCTTACCCTGTTAAATATTTCCCGATCAATACTGAGGGGCAGGATGTAAAAATGGCTTATATGGATGTTGCGCCAACGGCCAATGCAAATGGAAAAACAGCCATCCTGTTTCATGGAAAAAATTTTGGGGGATATTATTGGACAAACGTAATTAAAGCTTTAACCAATGTAGGCTACCGCGTTATTGTACCCGATCAAATTGGCTTTGGTAAATCATCTAAAGCATATATTCATTACAGTTTCCACCAAATGGCCGCCTGGAACAAAAAATTGCTGGATACCCTTGGCATTCGAAAAACAGTAGTTTTAGGGCATAGCATGGGCGGGATGCTGGCCACGCGTTTTGCTTTAATGTACCCCGAAACAACAGAAAAACTGCTGCTCGAAAACCCGATCGGACTGGAAGATTACAAAACATTTATTCCTTACATTACAACAGCACAACAATACCAAACCGAACTTAAAACCACTGCAGAGAGTGTTCGGAAATATTATCAGGGATCTTACTTTACCTATTGGAAACCTGAATACGAATACCTGGTAAATATTGCAGGCGGCGTAACCAATAGCGCCGACTATCCACGATGGGCAAAAGTTGCGGCACTAACTTACACCATGATTTATGAGCAGCCAGTTGTATATGAATTTCAGAATTTAAAAGTACCTACCGTTTTATTTATCGGTAAAGAAGATAAAACCATCGTTGGAAAAGGGTTGCTTACACCCGATCAACAAGCATTGCATGGGCAATACAGACTTTTAGGAAAGCAAACGGCAGCCAAAATTATTGGGGCTAAAATTATAGAGTTTGATGCCTGCGGACACATCCCGCATATTGAAATTCCGACAGAATTTTTGGTGGCTTTAACGGGAAGCTTGTAACTTCATAAAAAGACCTCGCAGGTTTTTAAACGGCAAACTCCGGATTAACCTGCGAGGCCTCGGTCTAAATAAATTAATTAATCTCTTTCCCTACAATCTTATTGATGCCCTGCATTTCAAAATCGATATCTTTACCCATTGATTTCATTTTGCCGTAGAGCTCAACCCTTAGGTGGCTGTTAAGCACAATACCAGTTTTAATATTAAGGAGCGTTTCTCCAGAGTTGGTTCCACTTAAATCAGTTTCCGTTTTATTGCCCATCATTTCAAAAATTCCTTTAGATACCAATGTTCCCTTCACGCTCAATGTGGCAATATCATCTTTCACTTCTTTTAAAGTATACTGCGTAATGGTCTCAATTGGCATGCTCATTTGCATTTTGGTATCAACCGTCCAACTGTCGCCAATTTTAACAGCTCTTTCCGGATAAATTTTAAATGACGACTCCATCGTCTGTTTTACAATATCCATACTA
>Ga0308165_1002186_pt1 | contig 24356 bp, 15 predicted proteins | sample PhyWR2_FD_201032 | JGI IMG/M metagenome (GOLD analysis project Ga0308165, IMG submission 201032) | Phyllosphere microbial communities from UC Gill Tract Community Farm, Albany, California, United States - DLSLW.R2 | ecosystem: Host-associated > Plants > Phyllosphere > Unclassified | place: USA... | reverse complement strand
CTTTTGGGGCTTTGCCCCAAAAGGCGAACTATGTATTTATTCTTGCCAATTTCTCGACATCATTCTTGCCATTTTTTCTGTAGCCTTTGTTACGAAAAATCCTGTATTTTTAATTACCGATCACAGGGCAAGGGCATTATTTTGCTCATTAAAAGGGAAAAGCTTTCAAAGCCACTGGAAAAAGAGGTTTATTCATAGGAGGTTTAAACATCTAGGCCTGTTTTTCATAGACGGCTTTTCCTTTCCAAAGCCAATAGGCATGCAACACTTTTTACTTTATTGCGTCTTATATCACAGTTAACCACTTAACAGGTTTAAACAATTAATCGATTAGTTAAAAATCTGTTAAAATATTTTGTTATTACGAATATCTTCGTACATTTGATTACGAAATAATTCGTACAACTTGTAACATATGAATAATCAAAACATCAAACCAACAGAAGGTGAAATGGAAATCCTCCAGGTGCTTTGGCAAAAGGGGAATGCCACGGTAAGAGAAGTTCATGAGGCATTAAATAAAAAGGATTCTGGTTATACCACTACATTAAAACTGATGCAGATTTTGCATGAAAAAGGAATGGTAGAAAGAGATACCAATCAAAAAACACATATTTATAAAGCATTGGTTAGTCAGGATAAAACTGAGAAGCAACTGGTAACCAAAATGATCGACAATGTATTTAATGGATCGGCAGCAAGATTAGTGATGCAGGCTTTGGGTAACCACAGTGCGAGTGCAGATGAAATTGATGAAATCAAAAAATATTTAGATAGCTTAAAGTAAGCTACAATTGAGGGTTGAAAGGTGTAGGGTTTAGATCCCTAATTAAGCAATAACATTTCGGGTAATCCCGTTAAAAAATTAAAACCACCGTTATGGAAACTTTATTACAACAATTCATTAAAGCATTTGGATGGAGTATTTTAAATTCTCTTTGGCAGAGTGCTGTTATTTACGGCATTCTATTTATTGTAATGCTGAGCCTCCCGAAAATGGCAGCAAAATATAAGCACAACTTAGCTTTTGGTGCTATTATTTTAATGTTTATCGGTTTTGGTTATAACTTTATTCATCAATTAACACTGAGTTTGAATGCCCAAACCCCAGCAATCAATACGCAAAACATACAGGTTTACCAATACTTTAACAACCTTCCGCCAAGTTTCAGTAGCAAGGTAGAGCAATACTTCCCTTTAGTTGTGGTATTCTACATTATTGGTATTTTGCTACAATTGTTTGTGATTATTAAAGGTTACGGTCAGCTTTCAAAATATAAAAAAGAAAGTTTAAGTGCCATTCCAGATAGCTGGAAAACAATTTTCGAGCAGGTAACCGCGCATCTTAAAATCAAAAAGACTATTCTGTTTCACCTCTCTTCTATTGTTAACGTGCCCTTGGTTATCGGTTATTTAAAACCTGTTGTATTGTTTCCGTTGGCATTGGTAAATCAATTGGAAAACGATCAGGTAGAGGCCATTTTAATCCATGAATTATCGCACATTAGAAGAAACGATTTTTTACTGAACCTGATTAAAACTGCCATAGAAACTTTATTGTTTTACAATCCATTTGTTTGGATGGCTGGCAGATTTATACACATTGAACGCGAACATGCATGCGACGATTTGGTACTAAAAGTTACAGGAAAACCATTAAACTATGCCCATGCCCTACTTAAACTCGAGCTTTTAAAGGATAAAAATAGTCCGGCTTATGCACTTGCAGCGACAGGCAAAACCCAAAATTTATATCAACGCATTAAAAGAATAACAAACATGAAAACAAATTATCTAAACGCCAAACAACAAATGGCAGCCTTAACATTGGGTGTAGCATGCCTGTTTTCTATAGCCTGGATCAATCCGACAGAAAAGAAAAAAGAAATCAAGAAACAGCATAAACAGGAAATATTAACTGTACAGTTATCAAACGGAACGATAAACAAAGTAATCTGTACGGATACGACCAAAAAACGCAAGATCAAAATCGTAACGGTTGATGCAAACGGCAAAAAAACAGAATATAACTCCGTTAAAGAAATGCCAGATAGCTTAAGAAAAGATTTTTATAGAGACGAACTTTTCGCAGATAAAAGCATCTACCGTATCCGTGTCGACAGTTCTTTTAAATTCAGGTTTAACGATTCATTATTACGTGGAAAAATCTTCAAAGAATACAATTCACCAGAAGCACAAGCCAAATGGAAAAAATTTGGTGAAGATATGGCCAAACAATATAACTCGCCAGAAGCACAAGCCAAATGGAAAAAATTTGGCGAAGATATAGCCAAACAATATAACTCGCCAGAAGCACAAGCCAAATGGAAAAAATTTGGCGAAGATATAGCCAAACAATATAACTCGCCAGAAGCGCAAGCCAAATGGAAAAAAATGGGTGACGATATGGCGAAAGAATTCGGTTCACCAGAGGCTCAGGCAAAATGGAGAAAGATGGGTGAAGATATGGCTGCAAAAATGAACACCCCAGAGTTTAGGGCACAAATTGATAACATCAGGATACAAGCGCTAAAATCTGGAGATATGGTACGCTTATCAGGTTTATCGAGATTACAAACCGATTCGATATTTAAAGGAAACAGAAATTCAATAACAGGCCCAGATGGTGCAGTACTCTTTTATAACGACAACAATAATACCAACAGCAAAGTAAGACAGACTGAAGAGTATAAAAAATTGAAAGAAAAATTCGACGGTGAAGTAAAAGAGCTGAAAGAGAAAATGGAGAAGAAAGAAAAAAAGGAAAAAGTTGAAAATGGCAATAAAAGATCACAAATAACTCCTGCAGTGATGCTTTACAATAACAAAGATTTTTCAAATCCTGTTAAAGCTTTAAAGATTGAGAATGCGATGGTCACCTATAAAAAAGAGGATTTTAAAGTTGCTGATCAATTGGCATTAAAAACTTATGTACTGGCTAACAGCCATGCCATTGCCAACAATGCAATTGCTATCGAGATAAAATAACAAAAACAGATAAACGAAACAAATTCTTAAACAGCGAAGATTATTCTTCGCTGTTTTTGTTTAACAGTCTCTGAACTGACGCAAAATTGTACCTTAGCAGATCTAAATACGATCAATAATGCGCGCTATCAAGTTCAATATTCTCTTTATTCTAATCATTTTAAATTTTTCTGCGATTGCTCAAATTAAAGTTACATCCAACTCATTTTATTTTGGAACCATATTAAACATCGAAAAATTTGCGGGTAAAGACTTTAGATACTCGTTAGAGCTGAAATCTACTAACACAGATTCACTCAAAAAAATTGTTATTCAAACCCGCCAGGTTATTAATAAAGATGAAATGCTGGATGCGAACGCAACAAAAGATTCGGCTAAAGATACCCTGTGGCATCAAATAAATGTTAGCAGCAAAATAAATCTAAAAGCCAAAGAGATGTGGTTATATGCAACATTTGAAGGAAACGGGAATTTCTTCGCAGATAACTTAAAATTCGAAGTAAAAACTGAAGATGGTAACTGGAAAGAAGTTCCAATTAAAAACGCAGACTTTGAAAAACATGATGAAAATCGACTAAAAGGTTTTTTAACCAGTGCTAAAATACCTGATGGCACAACTATAAGTTTACAGCCTAGAACAGATGCTGTTAAAGGAAAAGCATTGCTCATTAAATCAACCAAGGCAGCCATCATCTGGAAAACCAATTACGGCAGCAATAAGCGAACGGGAAAATATTGCAATGTTAATGGGATAAAAATTTATTATGAAATATACGGAACAGGTGAGCCTTTATTGTTGCTGCATGGAAATGGCCAGTCTATTGTAGATTTCACCAAACAGATTCCAATACTGGCAAAATATTATCGGGTTATTGCTGTTGATAGCCGCGCGCAGGGAAAGAGTATCGACAATAACAGCGATAAATTAAGTTATGATATTTTTGCAACTGATATGAAAATACTTCTCGATTCACTTCACCTTAAAAAGGTAAACATATTGGGCTGGAGTGATGGAGGCAATACCGCTTTGATTATGGCCATTAAATATTCTGAATATGTTGGAAAGCTGATTGTAATGGGTGCAAATTTAAATCCAACTGAAAACGCTGTTGAAAAAAGTATGCTGAATCAATTAAAAAAAGATTTAAAAATGCTACAGCAAAAAGAAGATGTAGACTCCAAACAAATGGCCAGATTACTTTTAATGCTCTCCACAGAACCGAATATCAAAGTTGAAGATCTTCATAAAATTTCTTCAAAAGCATTGGTATTGGCAGGTGAAAAAGATGTGATTAAAACTGAGCATACTAAACTGATCGCAAGCAATATTCCAAAATCCCAGTTAATTATTTTCAAAAAAGAAACGCACATGGTTCCAAATGAAAATGCGGATCTTTTTAACCTAACCGTACTCGATTTCTTAAATGAAGCTGATGTAAAATAATAATAATGACTTCCTTTTTAACGCAAAGAATATTCTTCGCTGTTTTTGTTTTGTACTGTCCTGTTGAATAAATTTTAATATTTTTGCTTAGCATGCTACAAAAACTTTCTATACGTAATTACGCATTAATTGATAGTCTTGATATCGAATTTGATAAGGGCTTAAATATTATCACAGGTGAAACCGGCGCTGGTAAATCGATCATACTTGGTGCATTGTCGTTAATTTTAGGTCAGCGGGCAGAGAGCAAATACTTCTTTAACCAAGATAAAAAATGTGTAATCGAAGGCAGCTTTATGTTAGCCGATGAAAATTTAAAAGAACTTTTCGAAGAAAATGACCTGGATTTCTCAAAAGAAAGCCTATTGCGGAGAGAAATTTCTATAGATGGTAAAACCAGATCGTTTATTAATGATACCCCTGTTAATTTATCAACGCTAAAGCAAGTTGGCGAAAAGCTGATCGATATCCACTCCCAGCATGCTACACAGGAAATTAACGATGCCGATTTTCAATTGTTGATTGTAGATTCTCTGGCAAACCATCAACCATTGCTACTGAATTACCGCAGCGGATTTAAAAAACTTAAGCAAGACAGCAGCTTGTTAAAAAAATTAGTTACCGAAGCCGATGAAGCCAGAAATAAGCAGGATTATGAGCAATTTCTCTTTAACGAACTCGAACAGGCAAAATTACAGGAAGGCGAACAGGAAGATCTTGAGCAGGAATTAGAACGCCTTACCCATGCCGAAACCATCAAAAGAGCTTTACTCACCGCTTCGGGTTTAATTAACGAAAGTGAGCCTTCTGCGTTACAGATTTTAAAAGAAGCTTCGTTACAATTACAAGGTATAGAAAAGTTCGACCCTGCGATTAATGCACTTTACGAACGTTTACGCTCGTCGATTATTGAAATAAAGGATATTACCGATGAGGTTTCTTCAATAGAGGGAAACACAGTACACAGTGCAGATCGCCTCGAAATTGTAAACCAGAGATTAGATCTGTTTTATACCCTTCAACAAAAACATAGGCTTGCTAATAATGCAGAATTGCTGGCTTTCCAAAAACAGCTGGAAGATAATTTAACCAAACTATTATCTTCTGATGAACATATCGAAAAACTGCAGAAAGAAATTGATCTACTTAAAATAGAACTGCATAAAATTGCCGATAAATTAAGTACCAACCGCAAAAAGGCAATTAAGATAGTTGAAGATCAAACCAGCATCACCCTGAAAAAGGTAGGTATGCTAAACGCTAAATTGGTACTAGAGCAAAAAGCTTTGACCGACCTAAATAAAGATGGTTTAGATGAAATTAACATCTTGTTTACCGCAAATGCTGGTCAGGCGCCTGCCCCGGTAAATAAAGTGGCCTCAGGTGGTGAGTTATCGCGACTGATGTTGGCCATAAAAGCACTTCTCGCCAAACACACCTCTTTACCTACCATTATTTTCGATGAAATTGATACCGGAATCTCTGGCGAAACTGCCTTAAAAGTTGGCGAAGTCATTTCTGATTTAGGTGAGAATATGCAGGTGATCTCGATTACCCATTTGCCGCAGATTGCAGCCAAAGGAACATCTCATTATTTTGTACATAAAAACGAAGACAAGGGAAAAACCACTACAGGAATCCGTAAACTTAAACAAGAAGAACGCATTGGGATAATTGCTGAAATGTTAAGTGGTAAAAATCCTGGGGCATCGGCAATCGAAAATGCTAAGGAATTACTGGCTTAAGTTTCAAATTCAAATACTTAGATCTTTGTCAGATTTAATATCTAACACTTCGAATATGCCTCGTAAGTTGCAGGTTGCATTAAGATACCTGAATGCTGGGGAATGACCACCTTGCTCTTGGAATTATTATAGATTGAGCTAACGTTTCGAGAAGAATTATCACTCAATTAGATGTGCTGCCAGATGTTACCATCCGGAGTTAATATATTTAATAATAAATGAATATTCGGAAACCGAAATTAACAGCTTGTATAAATAAAATTGATTCGTGTCAGATTTAATATCTGACACCACGAAGAAAAGCCCCAATAGTTTTACATTAGCAAATTCACAAAACTATATAATTAGTTTTATATTTAAATAATGAAATCATTTATACTCCTATTTTCATTATTAACCATTGGTAAATTTTGCTACGCGCAACAGAATTATATCCTTTCAGGCGAAGTTAAAGACAAACGGGGAGAACCGCTGCCGGGTGTGGCCATATATGTAAGCGATTACAAACTTGCTACCGCTACAGATAATCAGGGAAAATATGCACTAAAACTTAAGCCGGGAACCTATACCATATTGGTACAGCTAATCGGTTTCAAATCAATTGATAAATCAATTATTATTGAAGACAAAGATGTTCGGGCAGATATTATACTTACAGAAAGTACCACCCAACTTGCAGAAGTAATCATTAAACCCGATCCTAATCGCATGAACTATCTAAATACTTTCAAAACGTATTTTATAGGTTTATCAGATAATGCAGATAAATGTAAGATGTTAAATTCTGATATTATCAGATTTGATTATGACAGTGAAAAACGGGTTTTAACAGCAACCACGGATGATTTCTTACTTATCGAAAACCAAGCCCTAGGATATAAGATCAAATTTCTAGTTAAAGAATTTCAGTATGACTACCGTACCGGAATTGTTTTTTATCAGGGTTACCCCCATTTTGAAGATTTGCCGGGAAGCGTAGCTAAAAAAGAAAAATGGGAGCAAAAAAGACTAGAAGCCTACAATGGTTCTTCGCAGCACTTTTTTAGTGCACTTTTTAATAACCGTTCGAAAGAAGAGGGATTTATCATAAACAAACTCATCAGAAATCAAAAGCAGGAATACCTGGCAGATAGCATTGCCCAAGCTCAAGAGGGCAGTTTCACCGCTACAACTTTGACCTTACCTGGTGCAACCAATTTTAATCAGCAAAAGACAACGGTTGCTAAAGATAAATTGGAAAAACTTAGCGCAGGACATAACTTTGTAATGTTGAACAGGGCAGAGATTTCGCCAGATACTTTGGTACATTGGTATAATGACGACATTAAAAAAATAAACTTCACCAACGTGCTTTATGTGATTTACACAAAGGAAAAGGAAAGCAGTAGTTATTTAAGCAGGGTTAGAATGTCCATCAATAGGCCATCAGATCTTGGCAAAGCACAAATTTCTTTAATTAATCTGCGTGAAGGATCTGTTTTCTTTTATAAAAATGGCGGCATCAATAATGCACGCTCTATGATTCACGAAGGTTATTGGGCCTGGGAAAAAGTTGCTGATAGTGTTCCGATGGATTACATTCCTCCTGCTAATTTAGAAGGAAAAAAGTAAAACACTTAATTCAGCTATCGGAAAAACTGTTTGAGATAGCGGAAATCTAATATTTTTTTTTTAAAAAAAATTATTTAGCATTTTGGAACTATGCAGCACCGACCTCTGTTAAATAAACCTGACAGAGCGGGTAGCCCACAGTGAAGTACAACGTAACGAGGACTACAAGCGATGGCGGGATATTGTAGCCATAAAAAATGAACCTCCAGTTTCCAAATAGAAAAGATTCTGCTATACCCTGGTTTAGTTCAGATAAATTATCTCATTAAAGATCCTTCGCTGCGCTCAGGATGACAGATTTCCCGAAATCCAAAATAACGACCTGCATCAAATGTTAAAATTGTTAAAAATCTTTTTCGTTTTTAATAAATATTAAGCCTTTTGGTTACATTCGTCTCCATGATTAAAAGCTTTTTAGTAGCCCTCATGCTGATCATTTCGGGTACTAATGCCATTGCTCAAAACACTTTTACAATTAGTGGTCTGGTTAGGGATCAGAAAGATGGATTGCCTGGGGCAAGTATTTATTTAAGCGGTTATAAAATTGCTACGGTGGCTGATAATGATGGCAGGTTTAAATTATCAAACCTTAAACCGGGCAGTTATGATCTACTTGTTCAGATTGTAGGCTATCTCCCCTATTCTAAGAGTGTAATCATTTCCGATAAATCGGTTCAGGTAGAACTGGTTTTGAAAGAAAATGTGGCCCAACTGGAGGAAGTTGTCATTCGGGCCGATCCTAACCGCCAGAAATACATCAATCAGTTTAAAGATTTTTTTATCGGTAAAACACCTAATGCTACACAATGTAAAATATTAAATCCGCAGGTTTTAAATGTAGATTTCGATATTACCAAAAGTACACTCACTGTTTCTACCACCGAATTTTTAGTAGTAGAGAACAAAGCCTTGGGTTATCGACTTAAATACATGCTCGATCGGTTTGAGTATAATTCGCGTACCCACATTATTTATTATTCTGGTCACCCGTTTTTCGAGGAATTAAAAGCTTCCGCAGCGAAGAAGAAAAAATACATTGCAGCAAGAGAAGTAGCCTATTACGGTTCATCTCAACATTTTTTCCGTTCGCTTTATGCCAATAAAACACAGGAAGAAGGATTTATCATTAATAAAATGATTAAAGTGCCGAACCCTAACCGCTACCCAGAATATATCATTAATACCAACTTAGAAAAGATCAAAGCTGTACCCGAAAAAACGGGTATCAGGCAAAATAAAGGAAAAATAGATACCGCCTTGTTTAATTTTTGGATGAAACAAAAAGAAATGCCAAAAACCATCGATAGATTTTCAAGAGCAGAAGTACTTACCGATACTTTGGTGCATTATTTCAATCAGAATTTGAAATATCTGAGTTATACCGATGCCTTATTGATCCAGTATACCAAAGAAAAAGAATCACTTGCCTACTCTAATACCGGTTTCTGGATTTTTAGGCCATTGGATGTACCCGAAAATGAAATTTCTGTTGCCAACTTAACTGGCGAAGGCGTGCGTTTTTATGAAAACGGTGGCATTTACGACTCCCGATCGCTCCTTTACGAAGGTTTTTGGGCTTACGAAAAAGTAGCCGATATGGTGCCCATGGATTATATACCGCTGTCCAAGAAATAAATGATCGCTGACCTGATATCAAATTGTTGAAAAGTAGCCAATTCTAATGTTTAAAATTACTAAAAATATTAGTAATTTTAAATCATGATCGGTGAAGAAGAAAAACAATATTTTAAAGGACGCGGTGCCCAGGTTAATCCCCACAACAAATTCTTGAAAGATGTTTATGTAAAAGAACATCAGGAAGGAATAGACGACTGGGAAGAAAGTGATCGCAAAACCGCTTTTATTTTTGAAAACTCCAAAACCATAGTCAATAAGGTTGATAGTCCGGATGTAGGCATGGCTTATTCTTTAAATCCTTACCAGGGATGTGAGCATGGTTGTACCTATTGTTATGCACGTAATTCTCATCAATATTGGGGTTATAGTGCAGGGATAGAGTTTGAAAGAAAAATAATCGTTAAAAAAGACGCACCCGAATTATTTAAAAAATTTCTGGAGAAAAAAGGATGGGATGCTACTACCATTTCACTTTCGGGCAATACCGATTGTTACCAGCCTGCCGAAAGAAAATTTAAACTTACCAGGCAATTGCTGGAAATAGCTTTGGCTTACAAACAGCCCATTGGCATGATTACCAAGAATTCTTTAATCCTTCGCGATCAGGATATTTTACAGGAAATGGCCAAATTAAACCTTTGCATGGTTTATGTTTCTATCAATAGCTTAAATGAAGATCTTCGGCAGGTAATGGAGCCAAGAACTACAACGGCAAAACAACGCCTAAGGGTGGTTGAGGAGTTAAGCAAAGCTGGGATACCCATGGGGGTTATGGTTGCGCCGCTTGTTCCGGGATTAAGCGACCATGAAATACCGAAAATTTTAAAAGCCGTAGCTAATGCGGGTGCTATAAAAGCAGGTTATACTGTAGTACGGTTAAACGGAGCTATTGGACAGATATTCGAAGATTGGTTGCGTAAAAACTTTCCCGATCGTTTTGACAAAGTTTGGCACATGATCCAAAGCTGTCATGGAGGAAATGTAAATGATAGTAGATTTGGCGACCGGATGCGCGGTGATGGAAATATTTCGCAAATGATCAGGGATAATTTTAGGCTGCACTGTCGCTTAAACGGATTAAATGTAAAAGATATTATTTTAGACCATAGCTTGTTTAAAATCCCAAGTAATCAAGTGAGCTTATTCTAAAATTTTGACCGAAAATCATCCGATCATGCGCTCATGATTTGTAATCGACGTTGATAAAACTTAGTTTTAGCCTATGAAAATTGCATTAATAACCTATCTGGATAAAGGCGCATACGATAGTGCAACTGTTGAAAGTGAAGATGATAAACTTTTAGATTTCTTGAAAGGAAAGGGTTTAAAAATTGAAAAAGTAATCTGGAACGATCAAAATATAAATTGGGAAGATTACGCTCTTGCAATCCTAAAATCACCATGGGATTATTTTGACCTGATCGAAGATTTTTATATTTGGCTCAACCTTTTAGAAGCAAAAAAAGTAAAACTGCTCAATCCGATTGATGTGGTGAGGTGGAATTCGGACAAAAAATATTTGAAAGAGATCGAAGCAGCAGGTTTAAATATTACCCCCAGTATATTTATCAGCAATCAAGAAAGTATAAACCTTAATGATTTCTTTAAGAAATTTAACACCAATAAGTTAATTGTAAAACCATGTGTTAGTGGTGGTGCAAAAAATACGTTTAAGGTAACAGCCGAAAATGTTATAGAAATTAATGAACAGTTAAACAAGCTTGTTCAAGAAGAGGATTTTATTGTTCAGCCATTTTTGCCAGAGATATTAGAAAATGGAGAATGGTCTTTCATTTTCTTTAATGGCTTGTATAGCCACTCACTCATCAAACAAGCTAAAGCAGGCGATTTTAGGGTACAACCAGCACATGGTGGATCTGTTCATCCGCAAAAGCCAAATGCAGATTTGGTTGCTATAGCACAGCAGTATGTAGATTTGTTTGCCAAAAACTGCCTTTACGCAAGAGTAGATGGCACTTTTGTGGATGGAGATTTTTTATTGATGGAACTGGAATTAATAGAACCTTTTCTTTTCCTTAATACCGAACCGGAAAATTATGAGCGTTATTATAAGGCATTAGTGAATTTGATGTGAAAAGAACTTACTGGTATAAGATAAATTTCATTTATGGATAGTTTAAAGAAAGGGACAACGATTTTCTTTTAAAGGAAAATTCTATCCATATTTTTCATCGTCAAAACAACAGACCTTAGGCTATTAAGAGGTGTAAAATAAGGAAACTCCCGATTTTCATCGGGAGTTTCTTATTTATTTACTCGAAGAATCTTCTTCCTGTTTAGGCTCTTCTTTTTTCTTCTCGCCCTTTTTGTGGTTGATTGAAATAATCTCGGTAGTTTTATCATAATCAATTTCTAAAACATCCCCTTCGGTTAATTCACCTTTAAGAATTTCTTCAGCAATTGGATCTTCTAAATATTTTTGGATCGCTCTTTTTAAAGGGCGTGCACCAAAATTACTATCGAAACCTTTATCGGCAATGTACTCTTTAGCATTTTCAGTTAATGCGATTTCATAACCAAGGGTATGAACACGACCGAATAATGCTTTTAACTCGATATCAATAATTCTGAAGATTTCTTCTTTACCTAAGCTATTGAATACCACAACATCATCAACACGGTTTAAGAACTCAGGAGCAAAAGCACGTTTCAAAGCACTTTCAATTACACCACGGCTATGAGAATCGGCCTGGTTTGTTTTTGCTGCTGTAGAGAAACCTACACCTTGTCCGAAATCTTTTAGTTGACGGGCACCAATATTAGAAGTCATGATGATGATTGTATTTCTAAAATCAACTTTACGACCTAAACTATCGGTTAACTGACCTTCATCTAAAACCTGTAATAAAATATTGAATACATCAGGGTGTGCTTTTTCAATCTCATCCAATAAAATTACCGCGTAAGGTTTTCTTCTTACTTTTTCAGTTAACTGGCCACCTTCTTCGTAACCTACATATCCCGGAGGCGCTCCCACTAAACGTGATACTGCAAATTTCTCCATGTACTCACTCATGTCGATCTGGATCAATGAATCATCACTATCGAACATGAAACGGGCCAATTCTTTTGCCAATTCTGTTTTACCTACACCTGTTGGGCCTAAGAAAATGAACGAACCAATTGGTTTTTTAGGATCTTTTAATCCTGCTCTTGTACGTTGGATGGCTTTAGTCAATTTTTTAATCGCATCATCCTGACCGATAATTTTTTCAGCCACTTTATCGTACATATTCAACAGTTTTGCACTGTCTGTTTGGCCAACACGTTGTACCGGAATACCAGTCATCATCGAAACTACTTCGGCTACGTTATCTTCTGATACTTCGTAACGTTTAGTTTTTGTTTCAGCTTCCCACTCCGCTTTGGCTTTATCTAATTCTTCAATTAAATTTTTCTCTGTATCGCGAAGTTTTGCAGCCTCTTCGTATTTCTGACTACGTACTACTTTGTTTTTTTCTAATTTGATATCTTCGATTTTCGCTTCGATATCAATAATGTTCTGAGGAACATGGATGTTGGTTAAGTGTACACGAGATCCTGCTTCATCTAAAGCATCAATCGCTTTATCTGGCAAGAAACGGTCTGAAATGTAACGCGAAGTTAAAGTAACGCAGGCTAAAATTGCTTCGTCGGTATAAGTTACACCATGGTGTTCTTCATACTTATCTTTAATACGGGTTAAAATTTCTACAGTTTCATCTGGTGTAGCAGGTTCTACCATCACTTTTTGGAAACGACGGTCTAAAGCACCATCCTTTTCAATGTATTGACGATATTCATCTAAAGTTGTAGCACCAATACATTGAATTTCGCCCCTAGCCAATGCAGGTTTGAACATATTTGATGCATCTAATGAACCTGATGCGCCACCTGCACCAACAATAGTATGGATCTCATCGATGAACAGAATTACATCTGTCGATTTTTCAAGCTCGTTCATCACGGCTTTCATACGCTCTTCGAACTGGCCACGGTATTTTGTACCGGCTACCAATGAGGCTAAATCTAAAGTAACTACACGTTTGCCAAAAAGCACACGCGAAACTTTACGTTGTACAATGCGTAAGGCTAAACCTTCAGCAATTGCAGATTTACCAACACCTGGTTCACCGATTAAAATCGGATTGTTCTTTTTTCTACGGGATAAAATCTGCGATACACGCTCAATTTCTTTCTCGCGGCCTACAATTGGGTCTAAACGACCTTCTTCTGCAGCCTTTGTTAAATCACGACCGAAGTTATCCAAAACCGGGGTTTTAGATTTTATATCAGAAACCTTTTTAGGTGTACTAAAGCTTTCTTCTTCGCGATAATCATCATCGCCTCCCGTAGAGGCACTGTTTGAGATATCATCTCTGAAACCATTTTTATTCACTTCAACCTCCTGTTTAAAAACATCGTAAGTAACACCATATTGTAATAAGATCTGCGAGGCAATGTTATCATCATCTCTCAAAACCGACAACAATAAATGTTCGGTGCCAATTAAATCGCTTTTAAATATTTTAGCTTCTAAGTAAGTAATTTTTAAAACTTTTTCTGCCTGTTTAGTTAATGGAATATTGCCCAAGTTTACTGTTACACTCGAAGTACCGCGAACAGCATCTTCAATTGAGCGGCGTAACTTACCGGTATCAACTCCTAACGATCGTAAAATTTTTATAGCCATACCATCGCCTTCGCGGATGAGGCCCAATAATAAATGCTCGGTTCCAATGTAATCGTGCCCCAAACGGAGAGCTTCCTCCCTACTAAAAGAGATTACATCTTTAACCTGTGGTGAAAATTTTGCTTCCATAATACCTTTCTTAACAGCTACGTCCCTAAACTATAAAATAAATTATAAAAAGCGACTGTACCATTTCGTTTATTTTATCAACAATTGCGCCATATGGGTGGATAAAAGGCAGTATACATATCCCCCAACCTAAAAAATACGGTAAGAATATCGTTTCGATAAAGATAGATTCTTCTATATCTATCTACGTAATAACTGTTTTATAGGTTTTAAAAGGGGCTTTTTTAATCGCTTACCTTTCAAATTATCATTTTGTCGGTTTATTGTAAGGATTTTTTCGATTCGAATAACTGACAATTTGTTGCTTTTTACTAAGGCAATTTACAAGTTTTGACAGAAAAACAAAAAGAACGTGACATCATTTAACAATTTCACTAGACAATTATCAATAACCCATCCCTATGCAACATCCAGCACGATATAATCAATACGGAATTAACTGTAGTTAGGTTGTTTTTGTTTTGAAATAGTATGATTGATTCTACCATATAAATATATTACTGATTACTTTCCAAATTAGTTCAAGTAGAAAAAAACGCGGTAATGCTTATCTTCTAATTCTTGAATGGGTGACAGTACAAATAATACAGTTGTTTTATGGAATTTTTAAAAATAAACCATCCTTTAACAAAGCAAATTCAAAGTGAAAAAAATTATTCTGCTCTTCTTATTTCTTGCTGCTGCCAGCGCTCAGTCACAAGAAAAATTTGATTTCAAAAATGATCCAAAGTTCAAACAGAACCGTGAAATGCTAATGAAGTTTTTGCCGAAAAAAATATTTGATGAACCTGAATTTCAGTTGCGTTTATGGTTTGCGATTAAGCCTTATGACGGCATTCATGAAAATGCTGGATTGTTACTTATAAGTTATAAAGATAAAAAGTGGCGAGCAAATAAAATTTCATTTAATAATATCACAACGAAGTTCGAAAAGAACATGGTAATTACAACGATGAGAGTTGATATTATGCCGCTTCAGCCATTTGATATTGAGTACCAATTTAACCAATTAAAAGCTGAAGGCCTTTTTATTTGCCAAAGTTTTGATGAGAGTAATGTAAACAAATTGGCTATATTAAGGGGCTACAATACAAGTAAAGGATTACCTGGAGTACAAGATGGCTTTGGATTTTCGGTAGAATTGATTACCGCAAAGGCAAAAAGATCATTTAGAGGACGATTTCCAGAATATTTTTACAACCGAACCGACAAATTAATCCCAGAACTCATTCCATTAATTAAAGTCCAGAAAAGATTATTTAATATTGCAGGTGTTGTTCTTGGGCTTTAGCATTATTTCTGATCTACATCAGTAAATAAAAAATTACTTCACATTCATAACTGATCAATGGTAAAATTACACCTTCTATCGTTAAGACATTAAGAGAACCATAAAGCAAACCTTAACTTGTAAATAAAAAAAACCAAAATCAAACATTAAAGTATTATGGCCATTACAAAAAACATGTTATCATTTCTTTAAATTTCATTATAAAAACTGCGCAGAAACTGTAACGGCACATCAGACGGACCTGTTTTATTACAATGTGAGATGATATCATTTAGATTGAAATGCCCTGATTCGGATTGAAAGAATTCACTATCTGATTCCTCAAAACCTAAACTCCAATCGGTAAAACAACGCTCATCGTATTTACCAAACTGCAGCAGCACAACTGATTCGTGTCGGTTGTCTTTTTCGATTTTTTCATAAAGCGCTCTTACAGTCAACTCTTCCCCCTCGAGCAACTGCATAAACCTACCTTTACTTTTTGTAATGTGTTGCCTGCTAACATATAATAATATGCCCGTAATATTATTTTTATCGTTAAAATCCCTGCTTTGGTTGAGTAAAATCTTCAAGTCGTCTTCATCAAACAAAATTCGCTCTACACTACTGTAAATCAAATAGAAAATTGGTGCTATTTTTTCTTCTTCTGGTTTCATAGGGCAAGTAACACTATTTTTTTGTAAAAAAAATGGAATACTTATTTCAATTTTATCTATTATACTTATGGGTATTCTGCTTAAAGACTTTCAACTCCTTGGCAAACTAACCAAATTGGGTCAAATAGCAAGATCAGATATCAAAAAACAATGTTAAGTCCACATATATTTATTCGCTTTACTTAAATACTCCTCAATTTCTTCAATAGTCTTCATTATAAACGAATGAAGCAAACGTTTGCGTTCAATAATATTTCGAGGGCCAAGTTAATCTCTAAATAATTCTTTAAATTTTATTAAATCCCTCGTTATTTATCCGTTAAAACACTATTTCGAACAAACGTTTGCGCTGAATTAGTGATTGGATATTGATTTTTATGGTTATAGTTTAGTAATAATCATTTTATTAAAAGCATATCACTAATGAACAATAGGATACCTTTTAGTCCACCATAATCTGATTAATGTTGCTCAACAAATAACAAAAAACATTACCTAATCTAACCTAAAACATGAAGAAATTTATTTTTATGATTTCCTTTATTGCCTGTATTTTCGCAGTAAAGGCACAAAACCGTGCCATATCCGGTACTGTAACCGACAACAAAAAACTCCCGCTACCTGGAATTACCGTAACTGTGCTGGGCACAAAAAGTGCAGTACAAACAGATGCTAATGGAAAATATACCATTAATGCCGATAACGGGAGTACGCTTGAATTTAAAGCGTTGGGCTTTACCACGCAAACAATTAAAGCAGGAATAAATACTTCCGTAAATGTTTCCTTAGTCGACCAGTCAACTGAGCTTGATGCGGTAACCGTTGTGGGTTATACCACAAAAAAGAAATCAGAAATTTCAAGCGCGGTAACTACAGTAAGCGGCTCGCAGCTTAACGATGTAACTTCGGTAAACCTCGGCAATTTGCTGCAGGGAAAAGCGCCTGGTGTGGTGGCCAGTTCAGCATCAGGAGACCCAACTGCCGGATCGAATGTGGTAGTACGTGGTGTAGGTAGTATTAATGCCGGTACCGGACCATTAATTGTTGTAGATGGCAATATCGGCGGCACTTATAATCCTGCTGATGTTGACAATATTACGATACTGAGAGATGCAGCAGCCACAGGTTTATATGGTTCGAGAGCCGCCAATGGGGTAATCATTGTTACCACTAAAAAAGGGAAGGCTGGCGAAACCAGATTTAGTTTAAACTCTACTATTGGTATTGCTAAAGCCACTACAGGCAATTTTAAGCTCATGGATGCACAACAACTTTACGATTACCAGAAATCGTTCTTCACTACCCCTCCTGATCCATCATTGGTAAATACGAATACTGATTGGTGGAATGAAGCCTTTAGAACAGCTATGGTAAACAACCACACCTTAACCGCATCGGGGGGAAGTGAGAAAACCCAATTCTATATTTCGGGCAATTATTTTAAAGAAGAAGGTACTTTAATCAACAATGACAAAACACAGTATAGTTTAAGGGCCAACCTTACTTCGCAATTAACCGAAAAATTAAAACTGACCACTTTGTTAAGTGGAATTGTAATCAACGACAATTATAATCCTGAAGATGCGGTCTATCAAGCCTATTTAAATTTGCCATACGATCCGGCATACGATGCGGCAGGCAAACCGACAGATCCCCGTAATATTCCTTCGTGGAAAGGCAGAGACCGTTCTAACTTTTTGCAGAGTTTACAATATAACTATTCAAAAGCCAGAAGCTACACTACCACCGGGGATGTGAACCTAGACTATAATCTGCTCAAAAACCTAACGCTTTCCAGTTACAACAGGGCTACAATTGCAAATGGCAGATCAAACAGTTACTATGATAGAAGAAGCCAGAGTGGTGCTACCAATTTAGGAACAGCATCTTTAAACAACACATTTTCTACTACACTATTAACCTCGAACAGGGTTAAGTACAATGTAAATCTGGGTAATCATAGCTTGAGTATTTTAGGGGTTGCAGAGGTAGAGAGTTATAAAAATGACGCAACTGGAATTACTGCTAAGGGTTTGCCTGCAGGGTTAGATGCTATAAATACAGCAACCGACATTATCGACAAGCCAACGGGCAGGTATGATCGGTATCAAAATATAAAATACCTGGCTCAGGCAGATTATAGCTATCAAAGTAAATATTATTTAGTTGCATCGGTAGTTAACGAATATTCTTCGCGATTTGGAAAAAACAATCCCGCAGCAACTTTTTATCAGGCAGGGGCATCATGGATTTTATCTAATGAAAATTTCTTAAAGAGCAACACAACCCTTACCTTTCTAAAACTGCGGGCCAGCTTTGGTACTACCGGAAACCAGACATTTAGGGCAGACAACAATCTGGATGGTTTATACGAATCGCTCGGCCTTTACAACTTAAATGCCGCAGCCTCTTACAATGGTCAAACGGGTGCTTTTCCTACACAAATTTCCAATCCAGATTTGACATGGGAAAAATCTAGTGCTTACAACCTAGGAATAGATTTTGGTTTATTTAAACGTATAGACATTACTATTGACGCCTATGATAAGCGTAACTCTGATTTATTATTTGCGGTTCCGCTGCCAGCAACGGTTGGTTATGGAAGTATCAGAAGAAATGTTGGTGAGGTAAGAAACAGAGGTATTGAATTTACCATTAATACTAAAAACATCCAGCTTAAAGACTTTAATTGGGAAACCAGTTTTAACATGTCTTTCAACCGCAACAAAGTTATGGAGTTAAATCAGGGATTGTTGGTAGTGAATAGTGGAACGCAACCAATAGCATTAGGACACGATATGGATGAGTGGTACATGCAAAAATGGGCGGGTGTAAATCCGGCAGATGGTAAACCTCTTTGGGAGAAGTTGAACGATCCTAGCGGTGTAACCAGTACTTATAATCAGGCTACAAGGCAATTTACAGGCAAATCGGCGGCACCAAAATTTAGTGGCGGATTAACAAACACCTTTGCCTACAGAAACTTCACGCTTTCTGCTTTCTTAAATTTTGTATATGGCAACTGGGTATATAACGATAGTCGTTTTTATTTTGATAATGACGGTGTTTACGAAAGTTATAACCAACAGGTATTGCCCAAAGGTTCGGTAAGGTGGACAACGACTGGCCAAACCGATGCCACACACCCACAGGCTAAGTTTGGTGGCAATCTCCAATCGCACCAAAGCTCTACCAGGTTTTTAGAAGATGGAAGTTATCTAAGACTAAGAAATGTTACCCTAGGATACAATATCCCCAGTAATTGGTTAAAGAAAGCTTCAATAAATGCAGCCCGTTTATATGTTAGCGGCGATAACCTATTTACAGCTACCAAATTTTCGGGTGTAGACCCTGAGGTTGATCTAACTAACGGCACATCATCTTTCAGATATCCATCTAGCAGAAGATTTGTTTTTGGAGTAAACCTAACTTTCTAACCTTAAATCAGATTAAAATGAAAACACACCGTAACAATATTATAAAAATCACGATTGCAGCAAGCATTATTTTTACTGCATCTGCTTGTCGTAAAACCTATTTCCCATCAGATAAAGTAGACGATATTGAGCAATTAACCACAATTGAAGGTATGCGCACAGCTACTCTGGGCAACTATGCCACTTTAAAATCATTAAATTATGAAAACAATTACCACTGGTTGGCAGAATTGCCTTCTGATGAAGTAGCTCAGGGCCAGAACTCATCAAGTGATGTAACCAACTTATACAAGTATACGCACTTGGTAAACTCTGCAAATGCTACTACTTATTTTCAACAGGCCTATTATATTGCCTCTGCAAGTAACAAAATCATTAAGCTTATTCCGGATGCTTCATCAGCAGAGTTGCTACAGATTAAAGGAGAAAACCTGTTTTTGAGGGCAATGTTGCATTTTAACCTGGTGCGGATGTTTGGAAGGCCTTATGCACAAAACCCTACCACCAATCTTGGAGTTCCGATTTTAAGCGAAACAGTAAGTGAAGCAGATGCTGCCACAATAAAAAGGAGCACAGTGGCTCAGGTATACGATTTTGTAATTGCCGATCTTTTAAAGGCTTCACAATTTATAACCGATGAGAAAAAAGGCAATAGCTTTGCTTCGAAATTAGCCGCTTATGCGCTTCTGTCTAGAATTTATCTTTATATGGATAACAATGCCAAAGCCATAGAATATGCCAATTTAGTAATTGGTTCAAACAAATTCCAGTTACAGCAGAATGAGGCATACCAAACTTATTTTAGAGGTGATCCGGAAAAAAATACCGAGAATATTTTTGCAATTAAACACACTAAAACTGAAAACTATGATTATTCTGCTATTGGTTCATTGTATTATAGCGGCGATGCCAATGGAAATGCTTTAGGCCAGGGAGAGAGCGGATATGGTGAGATCTATGCCTCAGTAAAGTATTATAATTTTCTCAATAAATATCCTCAGGATAAACGCAAAAGCTTTATTTCACCTTTAATTGTAAATGGTGTACAACAGTTAAACACAAAACTGACCCCTGCTGCACCGATTTATTACGTTAATAAAAATAACCTGCAAGAAGGTGTGATTAATCTAACCTCTCCGGTTTACCTTCGCTTGGCAGAACAATATTTAAACAGAGCTGAGGCAAATGCAAAGCTGAACAATACACAACTGGCGTTGGATGATGTAAATGTGATTAGGAGCCGTGCAGGGATTCCAATATACCTTTTGACAGACGTTACGCCAACCCATACCATACTCGATATCGTACTTGAAGAAAGGTGGCTTGAACTGGCTTTTGAAGGCCATAGGGCTTACGACCTGTTTAGAAACAACCGCCCAATGGCAAGAGATTACCCAGGTACACAATCTACTATCAATGGTTCGGTTAATCAAACCATCAACCCAACAGATGCGAGGGTAATCTACTTTATTCCACAAACCGAAAGAGATAAAAACCCCAACTTATCGCAAAATCCTTAAAGAATAATCACCATAACGGACTGAACCACATTCAGTCCGTTATTTTTATCAGATTTTTCATATATCCTTTTATAAATACAACAATAAAGTATTCCAAAAAAATCTAAGAAAGTTTTTTTGCCGTATATGTAGCTAATCCACACCATTGGATTACGTAAATGGCGCCACTTTACCAAAGAATTTTAATCGCAACCCTCATTATCATTGCATTCGCAGGTAGAATTGCTGTTAGCGCCATCCCTTCGCAAAAATCACCACAGGAAACCGTAAAAGAAAATAGCAGTAAATCCGAGAAATCAGCAACCAATGAAAATGATGAACAGTCGGAAGAAAAAATCAAACTTGAAGATTTCCTTGCAAACGACTTAATACATTTCCATTTTCTAAACATTGCTTCTGCCAAAACCAGATTATTTTCTGGTAGCTACAATCTCGTTAAGTGTTATCTCCAAACACTAGAATACCCACCTAAAATAAGCCAGTAAGCTTAAGTTATTGTCCCCATTATCATTCTGAATAACCTATGATCCTAGAAACAGGAACACATGGCTGTACATACTAGCCGGAACTAGAATAGTTATCCTTGAAGACTGATAGTGACCGTATTTCTTAACTGGCAATAGGTTAATCGCATTACGCTTTCTCATAATACTTAACTAATATTCCCTTAATTAAACATTAAAAATCATGATTAAAACTAAACATTTAATCGTAATAGCGTTATTGGCTATTATGACCCCTATTCTATTTTCGGCATGTAAGAAAGACCGAAATAACGATCCTGAGCAAGAGGCACTTACACCTGGCCCGGATGTTAACTTTTACGCCCTTACTGCAGATGGTAAACTGTTGCTAATGAATGCAAAAAATCCAAATTCAATAACGGCCACAGTAATGATATCTGGTCTGCAAAGTGGAGAAACCATTTTAGGAATTGATTTCCGTCCTGCAACAGGTCAATTATACGGTGTAGGAAGCACAAGCCGTATCTATGTAATCGATCAAAAAACCGGAACAGCCAGATCCATTTCGGCAGCTCCTTTTACCCCTGCATTGAGCGGTACTTCTGTTGGCTTTGATTTTAATCCCACTGTAGATCGTATCCGTTTGGTTACTTCATCAGGTCAGAATTTACGCTTAAACCCCGAAACGGGAACAGTTGCGGCAACTGATGGTGTAATAAATGGCGTAACAAATGCCAAAGTATCATCAGTAGCTTATACCCAAAATAAAGCAGGTGCAAGTACCACAGTTCTTTTTGATATCGACATTGCAAATGATAAACTCCACAAACAAGATCCACCAAATGATGGTAAACTTGTTGAAGTAGGCAGCTTGGGTTTAGATGCTGAAGATATTGGCGGTTTCGATATTAACCCCGATGGTACAGCAGCACTTGCGGCCTTAAACGTAGGTGGTAAATCTGGTTTATACCTCATTGATCTAAATACCGGCAAAGCAGCAAAAATCAGTAATGTAGACCAGCAGATTACGGGCCTTGCAATCCCTACCGAAGCTGTTGCTTATGCAGTATCGAATAATAACGAACTGTTAATCTTTAATCCGGCAGCTACCACACCAACACTTGTTGTAAAAGCAATTACAGGTATACAAGCGGGAGAAAATATTCTAGGTATAGACATGCGCCCAGTAAACGGACAGTTATATGCTGTAGGAAGTACCAGTAGAATTTACACCATTAATGCATCTTCAGGTGCTGCAGCAATGGTAGGTGCTGGACCATTAGCAACTTTATTAACAGCTACTCAAATTGGATTTGATTTTAACCCAATGGCAGACCGGATCAGGATAGTAGGTAACAACGGTCAAAATTTTAGAATTGTACCAACGGATGCTACCTTATTTATTGATACACCTATTTCACTGGGTACTGTAGCGATTTCTGGTGCCGCATATACCAATAACTTTACAGGGGCAACATCAACAGTGTTATTTGATGTAGATGCTACAACAGATCGTTTATACAAACAAGATCCACCAAATGCCGGAACGTTGGTTGATGTAGGTGCATTAGGCGTAAATGTTGAAGCGAATAGTGGCTTTGATATTGGCGGAACCAGCGGACTTGCCTATGGCATATTTACTGTTGGCGGTGTTCAGAAACTGTATGCAGTAAACCTAGCAACGGGTGCAGCAACAGCAGGAGCTACCATCACTACAGCTGTGCGTGGTTTTACCCTTGGATTAGGTTTTTAAAAATATTCTAAATCCTCCTATAATTGTAAAAGCCTTTCAATCCTGAAAGGCTTTTTACATTAACTAATGTTTACGGTATCTACTAAGAATTAATCCGCTCCCTAAAAGTAAAATATTTGTCTTCTTCCACATACGATCCTTATTTTTTTGAAAAAACTTTGATAATTACATTAAAACTGGATTAGAATTATTGGTTAGAATAAATGCAAATCCATTATCACCACGGATTTTACTTTCTAATGGATAAATTCTTTTTGATGCGACTAAGCGTTTCTGGTGCAATACCAAGATAAGAGGCAATTAGATTTTGCGGTATGCGTGCAATAATCTGTGGGTTCGATTCTACAAGTAGAAGATATTTTTCTTCTGCACTATGGGTAATGGAACTCATTAATCTGCGTTCTTTTGTAACCAAGCTATTTTGGTAAAGTATACGAAAGTACCGATCCATAGTGGGTACAACTAATGTTAATTCATCATAATCGCCCCTCGAAATCAAGAGCAGTTCCGAATCTTCTATCGCATCAATATTGAATAAAGCGGGTTCTCCAGATAAAAAGCTGTTAAAATCAGACAACCACCAGCCCTCCCAACCGAAAATACTCATGTGTTCGTCGCCCTTTTCATCTACATTGTAAGTACGGAGCAATCCTTTAGTTACAAATGCCAGGTGTTTGCAAGTATCTCCTGCCTGGAGTAAGTACTGTCGTTTTCTCAATTTCTTAGGAGAAAAAAAGGATTGTATCCCTTCTTTATCCTGATCGGTAAGCGAAACTTTTTCCTGAATGTGGCTGAAGAGGACATCAATCATGTGCGAACAAATCTTTAAATTGTATAAAGGTAATTTTTTCAATCGATGAACGCTAAATATGCACTCGATATCGAGTAGGAAGATAGGGATTAGTTCCCTATCTGTCCTCTCACACCACTGTACGTACCGTTCGGTATACAGCGGTTTGCTAGAATAACTTCGTTTGGTGTGTCGTT
>Ga0308165_1002185_pt1 | contig 24370 bp, 22 predicted proteins | sample PhyWR2_FD_201032 | JGI IMG/M metagenome (GOLD analysis project Ga0308165, IMG submission 201032) | Phyllosphere microbial communities from UC Gill Tract Community Farm, Albany, California, United States - DLSLW.R2 | ecosystem: Host-associated > Plants > Phyllosphere > Unclassified | place: USA... | reverse complement strand
AATGGAGTTTAAAAACTATGTCTGAACAAAAAACAAATGAGCTCGTTCGCAAGATTTTTGAGGCTTATTTAGAAAACAAAAATCTACGTAAAACACCAGAGCGTTTCGCTATATTGGAAGAAATATACTCAAGAAACGACCACTTTGATGTAGAAACACTTTATATCCATATGAAAAACCAAAAGTACCGCGTAAGCCGTGCTACGGTTTATAATACATTGGAATTACTCGTTTCATGCGATTTAGTTACCAAACACCAGTTTGGTAAAAATATGGCACAATTCGAAAAATCTTACGGTTACCGTCAGCACGATCACGTGATCTGTATCGAATGCGGTAAGGTAGTAGAATTCTGCGATCCCCGAATCCACCAGATCCAAACCATGGTTGGCGATCTATTAAAATTTGATGTTAAACACCATTCGCTAAATCTTTATGGCTTCTGCTCTGATTGCAGTATGGCAAGAAAAGTGAACGAAAGTGCAGCAACAGCTGCAAATATTGAAGCAAATTAAATCATAATACAAATAAAACCAGCTTAATTTATTAAATAATGACGCAAGTAGATGTACTTCTCGGCCTGCAATGGGGCGATGAAGGAAAGGGAAAAATCGTTGATGTTCTAAGTCCAAAATATGACCTTATTGCCCGTTTTCAGGGTGGCCCAAATGCCGGACATACTTTAGAGTTCGATGGCAAAAAATTCGTTTTAAATACAATCCCTTCAGGAATTTTTAACGAAAAAACCATGAACCTGATTGGTAATGGCGTAGTAATCGACCCTATTATCCTAAAAAGAGAGTTAGACAATTTAAAAAAAGCTGGTCATGATCCTGTTGCCGATGGCAAATTGGTGATTGCCCGTAAAGCACACTTGATTCTACCAACTCACCAGTTATTGGATGCTGCCAACGAGGCGCGCATGGGTAAAAACAAAATTGGATCAACCTTAAAAGGTATTGGCCCAACTTATATGGACAAAACTGGCCGTAATGGTTTACGTGTTGGAGATACTACCCTACCTGATTTTAAAGAGCGTTACGCTAAATTAGTAGAAAAACATACCGAAATCCTTTCTCATTACGAAGGTTTCGAATATGAGCTGGCAGAAAAAGAAGCATCATTTTTTGAGGCAATCGAATTCTTGAAAACCATTCCTCATGTAGATAGCGAACATTATGTTAATGGTTTCCTGAAAGAAGGAAAAGCTGTTTTAGCTGAAGGTGCCCAAGGAACATTATTGGATGTAGATTTCGGTTCATATCCATTTGTAACCTCAAGCAACACTACAACTGCCGGTGCCTGTACCGGTTTAGGTATTGCGCCAAATAAAGTAGGTGCAGTTTATGGCATTTTCAAGGCATATTGTACTCGCGTTGGTGGCGGCCCTTTCCCTACTGAACTAGATAATGAAGTTGGCGAAAATTTACGCTCACTTGGTCATGAATTTGGTGCAACTACAGGCCGTGCCCGCCGTTGTGGCTGGATTGATCTTCCTGCATTAAAATATGCCATCATGTTAAACGGTGTTACCGAATTAATTATGATGAAAGCTGATGTTTTAGATACTTTCGATACCATTTATGCTTGTACACACTACGAATATAATGGCGAAACGATTGATTACATGCCATATGATATCATTTCGATCGAACCAAAACCAGTGTTAAAAGCCATCGACGGCTGGGCTACCGATGTAACTAAAATTACTTCTGTAGATGAAATCCCTGCTAAATTGACTGATTACATCGCATTCTTAGAAAAAGAATTAGAAGTACCGATTAAATTCCTTTCAGTAGGACCAGATAGGGCACAGACTTTAGAATTACATTAAAAACACAATCCGTCATGCTGAAATCAATTCAGCACGATCGATAAAAGAAAAGCAATCCATAATTGGGTTGCTTTTTTTGTTTTCAGAGCTGTCAGCTTTAATAGCAAACTGGCAAGAAAGTTGACAACTGTTTAGCATAAATATTATGGAAATCCTAAACACTTTCTTTTCAGCACCAATGTAATTATTTTTGATTATAACATTTTGATATGGCAACTATCTTAGAAAGCCAAATGCTGAATTATTTTATTCAGCTAAATGATGCCGAAAAAAGCTCTGTTGTTGAAATGCTTAAAGCATTTATAAAAGATAAGAGTGAAAATTCAGACTTAACGATTGAACAATACAATAGCGAGCTTTTAGCTGCTGAAATTGAATTTAAAAGCGGCAACGATATTAGCCATGATCAATTATTAAACGATATCAAAGGTTGGTAAGGGATAAGGTCGAAATTGTTTTGACCAAGCCAGCACAAAACCAAAATGAATCCTAAAAAATATTGATTTCTTAGCTGATTAAACAACACATCACTTCCATGGTGGAGAAATTTTTCTAAAGAAGAAAACCGATAAAAGTAATCCATTAACCTGGATTGATTTCATCGGTTTTAAGTCTTGTCCAATCTTCAAGATTAATGCCTTTCAATCTTTCGAAGTCGCTTGTATTTCTGGTTGCTAAAATTAAATCATTAGCTATAGCGGCTGCACCTATAAGCAGATCAAAATCATCCAAGATCATGCCTTTTGTCTTTAATCTTGCCTTTTCACGGGCATATATATCTAGTGAAGAGAAAATTGGTATAATGGCAAATTTTCTTTCAAACTTCTCAAGTACTAATCTATTATTTTCTACTTGCGTACTTTTTTCAACGCCGTACTTGAGTTCTGCTAGTGTAATTTCAGAAATATAACAATTTTCTACACCAACTTTTTCTAATCGCCGATGTATATCAAATTGCCCTTTTAGAAAATAGATGCAAATATTTGTGTCAAGTAGATACTTACTCACAACTTTATTCTATTTCTATTAAATGTTCTGGCTGTTTTAATTTCGGTGATAAGTTCGTCAGCAGTTTCATTAGATATAAATGCACCATAAAGCGCATCTAATGAATCGTTATCATTTTTTTTCGACGCTTTTATAGAGCCAGATAATTTAGCAATTAGTGCTAATTTCGTCTCACTACTTAGACTTTTCAATAATCCAAAATAACTATCAATAAGTTTTACGTTTATATCTACCGCTTTCATTACTTAAAATTTATTTTCACTAATTTACGTAAAAAAATACAATTAATGCAGCCTATAGTGTGTGGCTATACTAAAACAAGTTGTTACTTCGATCTTAACAGTGCTGCCCAACGCTTCAAATAAAATCTCTTCACCGTAGCCAATTCGCTAGGAAAAGGTTTGCGAAAAATTAAACCAACAAGTCGCCTCAGCTAAAATTAATTTCTTACAATTACCATCTCTATTTTTACCTTTGCGCAACTTGAAAATCCCGCAAAACATATCCGATTTTAAACAAAAAGCACTTTATTGGGCCAACCAGTTCGACGTTTGCTGCTTTTTTGATTCAAATAATTACAAAGATGCTTACTCAGCTTACGATTTCATTATCGCCGCTGGGGTAGATGATGAATTAAAATCTTCAACCGGTAATGCTTTTGATGAACTAAAAAGCTTTTATACCAAGCAGAAACAATGGCTATTTGGCTTTTTTAGTTACGATTTAAAAAACGAAACCGAAGATCTTAATTCGAACAATGCGGACCATTTAAATTTTGATGATCTTTATTTTTTTGTTCCAAAGTATCTTATTGCTTTTAAAAATGGTATTGCTGAGGTACTAATTGGCCATCAGTCTATATTATCGGAGATAGAATCGTTCCGGTTTCAGGCAGCAACTCATCCTAAAAAAGTATCCATAAAACAACGTTTATCCAAAGATCGATATATCCAAAAAGTTGAAGCCTTAAGAAATCATATTATCCGTGGCGATATCTATGAAGTTAATTTTTGCCAGGAGTTTTTTTCCGAAAATGCAGCTATAGATCCCATTCGAACTTTTGAAGCATTAAACCATGTTTCGCCTACCCCATTTGCCGGTTATTTTAAGATATACGGCAAGTATATACTTTCGGCCACACCAGAACGGTTTTTATGTAAACGTGGTTCAAAACTGATCTCTCAGCCCATAAAAGGCACGGCAAAAAGAAGTTCAGATCCCGCTGAGGATGAAATGATAAAACTGCAGCTCAGAGGTGATGTTAAAGAACAGGCGGAGAATGTTATGATTGTTGATCTCGTACGCCACGACCTCACTAAATCGGCTGTAAAGGGCTCTGTTAAGGTTGATGAGTTATTTGGCATATACAGCTTTCCACAGGTGCATCAGATGATCTCTACCATTAGCTGTAAATTAAATCCAGAAATTCACTTTATAGATGCCATAAAAAATGCTTTTCCGATGGGCTCCATGACAGGTGCACCAAAGGTTAAAGCCATGAAACTGATCGAAGAATACGAAGAAACCAAAAGAGGCATTTATTCGGGTTCATTTGGCTGCATCAGTCCCGATGGCGATTTCGATTTTAATGTGGTGATCCGGAGTATTTTATACAACGCCGGATCTAAATATTTATCCTTTCAGGTAGGTGGAGCCATTACTTATCAAAGTGATGCCGATTTAGAATATGAAGAATGCCTGTTGAAAGCCAGTGCCATTTTGAAGGTGCTTGCAGGTTCATCAGTTCATTAGTCATCTGTTTATTAGGTTAACCGGTTAATTACCTGGGTTCGACTATTAATATTGACTTAAATACCTTTTGTAAACCTTTTTAACCAGGATTCGTCACCCTGAATTTATTTCAGGGTCATCATGCAGGGAAAGATGCTTTTCTGGTTGTAGCGTCACTATTTTCTGGTTGTAGCGTCACGCTACGGCCCTAATTTTATTTCTATATCATAATTAAAAAGTCTTAGTGAGACACTCAGACCAGAACAGTGTTAAAAAATCATAGCGAGACGCTGAGATCACGAATGACCAGCAATATTAATAGATGCCGAAATAAATTCAGCATGATGACCATCATAACATAAAAAAGGTGGAAAATTTCTGCATTTTGCAAAAACCCTCCACCTTATACCTTCAGCCCTCAACCCTATTTTTTATAATACTGCTGTGCTTCTGGTAAATATTTTTGAATTTGTGCAATACGTGTAGCATCACTTGGGTGGGTACTTAAAAATTCGGCCGGTTTTTGTGCACCCGCAGAAGCAGAGGCCATTCTATTCCAGAAACTGGTTGCACTTTGTGGATTATATCCGGCCATGGCCATAAAAATCAATCCCAAACGATCGGCCTCCAACTCCTGGTTACGGCTAAATTTAAGCATGGCAACAGGTGTACCTACGCCATACAGTGTATTAAAGATCGACTGTGTTTTCGGGTTTTTAGATAAAGCTACACCAGCGGCTGCGCCAATACCCTGCGCTACCATCTCCTGCGACATACGTTCTGCAGAGTGACCTGCAATGGCATGGGCAATTTCGTGCCCCATTACGGTAGCTAATCCGGCGTCATCCTGGGTAACAGGTAATATTCCGGTATATACGACAATTTTCCCTCCAGGCATGCACCATGCATTTTTTTCATTGTTTTGTACAACATTAACCTCCCATTGGTAATCTGCTATCAGGTTTCCATAGTTATTACTGTTCATGTATGACTTCACTGCGGTAATTAGCCTGCTGCCTATAGTTTTAACTTTTAGGGCCTGTGCGTTTGAAGCTGGTAAAACCGTTGTTTTATTTTCTGTTAAAAAAGTGCTGTAAGCCTGAAATGCCATTGGTAAAACCTGATCGTTACTCACTAAATCAAATCGACTGCGGCCTGTTAAAGGAACGGTAGAACAGGAGTTAAATAATAGAATCCCAGCAACACTTGCTGTTAAAAATAACTTTTTCATAAATGCGATTTTAAATGATTAGTAAATACTGATAGGCAAAACCGAAGATTAAACAGTATGCCTATAAATAAGTTTTAATGAAATGTGTTTTGTTAAATTAATTAGCTTTCTTCCTAAACAAATACACTTTAGATTCTTTGCCTTTAAGCAATCTTTCGAGATTTTTTTGGTGGGTAACTAAGATTAAAATACAAACTACCATGCCATAAAGCACTTCTGATTTGATCGAAACCTGGAACAGAAAGACTACACTGAGCGGGAAGGTAAATCCGGCACAGATGGAACTTAATGAAACATATTTAGTTAATAACAATACCACCACAAAAACCAGAACACAAAGCATAGATGCCTCGAAATTAACTGCCAAAATCATTCCAAAAAGTGTAGCAACACCTTTTCCGCCGCGAAAACCTGCAAAAACAGGAAACAAATGGCCCATTACCGCAGTAACGCCCAAGGCAAGCTGATAGTTAACAAAAACGACTGAGTTTTGTGGCCCGGTTACCGACATGCCGATTAAATAGGCCAGGTTTGTTGCCGTATACCCCTTAGCAATATCGATGATCATTACGGCAATTCCGGCTTTTTTGCCCAGTACCCTAAAGGTATTGGTAGCACCAGCATTACCACTTCCATATTCTCTTACATCAACCCCATAAAAGGCCTGACCAAGCCATACAGCGGTTGGTATAGATCCAAAAAGGTAAGCAATTAATAACGCGCTGAGAGAATAAACCGTGACCATAGCCTACAATGATACAAAAAATAAGCTTTTAATTTTATAGCAAATCACTTTAGTATGCTTTTAAACTCATATCCAGGCTCTTTACAGAATGTGTAAGCGCCCCCATCGAAATAAAATCTACACCACAAGCTGCATATTCTGCAACATTCTCCTCGGTAATCCCTCCTGAAGCCTCAGTAGTGAATTTCCCATTGATTAAGGAAACTGCAGCTTTTAAGTTTTCGAAACTAAAATTATCGAGCATAATGCGGTCTATACCGCCTATGGCCAAAACCTGGGCGAGTTCGTCTAAATTTCTAACTTCAATTTCAATCTGAAGGCTTTTATTTTGATCTTTAAGGTATTTTTGAGCAGCTGTAATGGCATTTGCAATACCACCGGCATAATCTACATGGTTATCTTTGATCAAGATCATATCATACAAACCGATGCGGTGATTTACCCCACCGCCAATCCTAACCGCCCATTTTTCCAAATAACGCAAACCTGGCGTAGTTTTACGGGTATCTAAAATTTTGGTTTTAGTTGTTTTTAGTAGCGATACTATGCGATGGGTTGTTGTAGCAATTCCGCTCATACGCTGCATGCAGTTTAGAACCAATCGCTCTGCAATTAAAATAGCGTGTGTACTTCCAGCAACAGTTAAGGCAATATCTCCAACTTTTACCGCTGTACCATCTTGTAAAAGCACATCCACTTTCAGCTCAGCATCCACTTCTTTAAAAATCTCAACTGCAAGTTCAATTCCGGCCAGGATGCCATTTTCTTTAATGATCAGTTTTGCTTTCCCCTGTGTTCCCGAAGGAATGGTTGATAATGAAGTATGATCGCCATCACCTACATCTTCGGTAAGGGCATTTTTTATGAACTGATGTATAAGTTGAGTATCCAAAATGTAGATTTTATGCCGCAAAAATAAGAAATATTTGTTAGCAGACAATTTACTGATGTTTAAACTTCTATTTCAGTACTTCAGTTTCCTCTACCAGAAATTATTTAGCATTTTCAGTCCAAATTTTTGAAAGCAACATGAATCGTGTCTATGCTCATACCGAAGGCGAAACGGCACTTAATCTTTTGCAGGCTCAATCCTTAATTCTGTGATCGAAAAACTCGTATTAAATTTTTTCATGGTAATGGAAACCCTAAAAATTTCTTTAGCGGTACTCACCAGAATTACGCCAAAGCGATAATTTGGATTGGTATTAATTTTATGAAAAATACTTGTTTTTACCGGAGGGTGCTTGACGAAAAAATCTCTCAAAATCTGTTCACCTTGTGCTTTTGAGTATACATCTTCTTCATCAATAATGATGAGTTCGATCGTGGAAGCAAAATTTTTGGCTATTTCTTTAGAGTTACCAGCCTTAAAATACGACGACAAATCATCAATTATATCAGCCTGAAAGACTATTGGGCTAAATATTGACGATAAACTAATAATGAATAAAAATAAGCTCCGGATCATTTCTGTATTTTATACAGAACCCTCTAGCTAAAATTATGCCATTAGCATATCAAAAAAAGGATTTCTTAATTTGTATAAAGATCAATAAAGCTATATTTGCGATATGAATAAAACACTAAAACATGTTAAGTATGAAAATGTTTTAATGTGGATCAATAAATTTTTCAATAAAGATGATAAACGATAAAAAACTCGCACTTATAATTTTAGATGGTTGGGGCTACGGAAAACAAGATAATTCTGACGCTGCCTATGCTGCCAATACTCCTTTTTTCGATTCTTTATTAAAAAGATACCCTAATTCCAAGCTCGAAGCCTCAGGCGAAGCGGTAGGCTTACCAGCTGGCCAAATGGGTAACTCAGAAGTTGGGCACATGAACCTGGGTGCAGGTCGCGTGGTATATCAGGAACTTGGAAGAATCAACAAATCAATTACCGATAGAGAACTGCACAGCAACCCAATTTTGGTAAATGCTTTCGATTATGCCAAACAAAACAACAAAGCGGTCCACTTTATAGGCCTGGTTTCTAATGGTGGCGTTCATGCCCACATCGAACATTTAAAAGCCCTGTGCGATGCCGCAAATGAAGCACAGGTACCAAATACCTTTGTACATGCTTTTTTAGATGGCCGCGATACCGATCCAAACTCTGGATTAGGTTTTATTACTGATCTTGAAAACCACATCCAAAATACCAGTGCCAAATTGGCTACTATGGTGGGCCGTTACTATGCCATGGACCGCGACAACCGTTGGGAGCGCGTTAAACAGGCTTATGATGTAATGGTAAACGGTGTAGGTGAGAAAACTCAGGATGCCCTTGCCGCCATTAAAAAATCATACGCTGATGGCGTAACCGATGAATTTTTAAAACCGGTTGTTTTAACCCAGAACAACGGTGCTCCGGTTGCGACCATCCAAAACGATGATGTGGTTATCTGTTTTAATTTCCGTACCGACAGGGGCCGCGAAATTACAACTGCGCTAACGCAAAAAGATTTCCCTGAGCAGCAGATGCATAAATTGCCATTGTATTATGTTACAATGACTTCATACGACGAGAGCTTTGAGAAGGTTAATGTTATTTTCACAAAAGATGATTTAACACAAACCATCGGCGAGGTATTGGCAGATAACAATAAAAACCAGATCCGCATTGCAGAAACCGAAAAATACCCACACGTAACTTTCTTTTTCTCTGGCGGAAGAGAAACTGAGTTTAAAAACGAAAAACGCCTTTTAATTCCTTCACCAAAGGTAGCTACCTACGATCTTCAGCCGGAAATGAGCGCTGCAGGAATTACGGAAGCCATTACCAAAGAAATGGAAACAGGATGGGCTGATTTCATATGTCTAAATTTTGCAAATCCTGATATGGTTGGCCATACAGGTGTTTTTGAAGCGGTAATAAAAGCAGTGGAAACGGCAGATAAATGTGCAGAAATTGTGGTAAACAAAGGTTTAGAGCACGGTTATTCGTTTATCCTTTTGGCCGATCATGGCAATTCAGAATTTATGGTTAACGGAGATGGATCTGCCAATACCGCGCATACCACCAACCTTGTTCCATGTATTTTAATCGATAACGACTACAAAAGCATAGCTGATGGAAAATTAGGCGACATTGCCCCTACTGTTTTAAAAATATTAGGTGTTGCCATTCCAGCAGAAATGACAGGAAACGTTTTAGTATAATGGTTAAAAAACTTTATATCCTGGTATTTGCCCTGGCATTATTTTCATGCAACCAGCGAAAAGAAGCTGAGGCAAATACTGATTTATCGTATTTTGATGTTAAAGGCTATTTTACAAAGGAGATTTCACGTCTGCAAAAACTCAATCCCGAGGTAAATAAAACGGTTAGCGTAAATGGTGTTGCAGAGAATAAAACAGCAAAAATCACCGATTGGGCAAAAGAGCTGGCTATTTTTGTGAATGCCGATATTAATAAAACATCGTGGAAGGGAAGTTTTGAAACCAAAGAACAAGATGGCACCGATAGCTATACTTCCGACAATAAAAAAATTCCGGTTAAAAAAGTTTCTATAACCTGGCATGGCCAGAGAGCGGGTAAAATCGAGATCATTATTGATAATAAAAACATTTTATACCGGTCGCAAGATACGCTGACTTATTATCCCGACAGCTTATATACTGTTAAAAAACATCAGAAAATCAGGCTATTGAGCGAAAAAAAATATTCCATTATCGGAAAATTGAAATAAAAAAAATGGGGCTTGAAAAATATTCAAGCCCCATTTTTTTTTAATTTCTTTATTTCAAACTTACAATCTGTGCTTTATCGTAGGCTACCCAATCAATAATATCTTTTCGCAGAGGCTGTAAAGTAAGCACTTTCTGAAAATCTGCAATCGAATTATTGAATAAGGCCACACAAGCTGCTTTTTCTTCTTTTTTCTTTGCTTTAAAAGATTTAAAAATGGCGTAATCCTTATAGGCTAATCCACGGTTTTGAAACATCTGCGCATCTTCATCGCCATTAATTTCGATTGCTTTTGCAAAATCTTTTAGAGAAGCGAGGTAAAAATTTTCGCGCATGGTATTTAACGATTCTTTAGGATCATTGGCAATTTTCAATCTTGCAATCCCACGGTAATAGTAAGCCGTAACTTCAGTAGGCTTAATCGTTAATAAGCGGCTATAGGTTGCAATACTTTTCTCATATTCACGGTTTTGAAAATAAGAATAACCAAGCATCTGTAGTACATTAGCATTGTCGGGGGTTTTTGTATCGGCTTTTTCTAATTGAGCGGCGGCAGTTTTATAATCACCTTTCATCATGGCCTGCATGCTTCTTTCGTAACTGCTTTGGGCAAAACTAGTGCTTGATGAAAAAATAATTAATCCTAAAATAGCCTTTTTAAAATAATTCATGTATAAGTAATAAGTTTAACAAATCTAACGCCTAACAAAATTTAAGGAGAAATTTTTTGCAATATAATCCTATTCTGATAATTTAAAAGTTTTTAATTTCTTTCGTTTAAAACCAAACTTCCTAAACATTAGCTTAAACGCTAAAAAATGCGTTATATGATATTGGCTGAAATATTTATGTTACTCTGCCTTTTTAACATAAGATTAATGTTATTTTCACTTTGGCACAAGAGTTGAATTTATTAACTTAATACCAAAATTAAACAAAGTGGATACGATTGAACTGCCAGTTTGTCGTTAGCGGAAAATGTGATAATGAGTAAACAAGATATATTTGATTTCCATACAGCAATGCCAATTATAAACGAGGATACCGAATTTTTCCCTTTAATGTCTCAACAGGACGAAGAGGAAATGAACAATGAGGAAACGCCCGAAACGTTGGCCATATTGCCTTTGCGGAACACAGTTTTATTTCCGGGTGTAGTGATTCCCATTACAGTTGGAAGAGATAAATCGATTAAATTAATTAAAGAAGCTTATAAAGGAAATAAAATTATTGGGGTTGTTTCTCAAAAAGATGTTTCGATAGAAGACCCTACCTTTGAGCAACTTAACACCGTTGGTACCGTTGCAAATATCATTAAGCTTCTGCAGATGCCTGATGGAAATACCACGGTAATTATACAGGGCAAGCAACGTTTCAGCCTGATTGAAGAGGTACAGAACGAACCTTATATCAAAGCGGTTGTTAAAAAATTTGAGGAGCAGAAACACAAGGCAGATAAAGAGTTTAAAACCCTGATTGCCTCGATCCGCGAAATGTCTGCGCAGATTATACAGCTTTCTCCAAACATCCCAAGTGAGGCGAGCATTGCGCTTAAAAACATCGAGAGCAATTCATTTTTGATCAATTTCATTTCATCAAACATGAATGCCGAAATGGCCGATAAGCAAAAAATCCTCGAAATGGATAAATTGCAGGAAAGGGCGCAAAAGGTAATGGAGCTTTTAATGGTAGAACTGCAGATGCTCGAACTGCGAAATCAGATCCAATCGAAGGTACGTACCGATTTAGATAAACAACAACGCGATTATTTTTTAAATCAGCAATTAAAAACCATCCAGGAAGAACTGGGCGGTAATTCTGCCGATCTGGAATTTGATGCCCTGCAGGAAAAAGCCAAAAAGAAAAAGTGGTCGCAAACTGTTGCCGATCATTTCGATAAAGAATTGGATAAGCTCGGCAGAATGAATCCGGCCGCGCCCGATTATTCAGTACAGCTCAATTATTTAGAGCTGCTGTTAGATTTACCCTGGAGTGAATTTACAAAAGATAATTTCGACCTAAAAAGAGCACAGCGCATCTTAGATAAAGATCACTTTGGTTTAGAAAAAGTAAAACAGCGTATTATCGAATACCTTGCAGTACTAAAGTTAAAGCGCAATATGAAGGCGCCGATTTTATGCCTGGTTGGCCCTCCGGGGGTTGGAAAAACATCTTTGGGAAAATCAATAGCAAAAGCCTTAGGCCGTAAATATGTACGTATGGCCTTGGGTGGTATCCGCGATGAAGCAGAAATCCGTGGCCACCGTAAAACCTATATTGGTGCAATGCCAGGACGCATTATTTCATCGATTAAAAAGGCTGGTGCAGACAACCCTGTTTTTGTTTTAGATGAGATTGATAAAGTAGGCACCGATCACCGTGGTGATCCATCATCAGCCTTGCTGGAGGTATTAGACCCTGAGCAGAACAACGCATTTTACGATCACTATGTAGAAGTTGATTACGATTTATCCAATATCCTGTTTATTGCCACAGCAAACTCTTTAAGCACTATACAGCCTGCTTTGTTAGACCGTATGGAGATTATTGAGGTTAACGGATATACCATTGAAGAGAAAATAGAAATCGCGAAAAAATACCTGTTGCCTAAACAGAAAGAAAATCATGGTCTACAAACTAAGGATATCAACCTTAAAACAGCCCTGATTGAGAAAGTGATAGAAGATTATACCCGTGAATCGGGTGTTCGTGGCCTGGAGAAAAAAATAGGCTCGTTGGTACGTGGGGTAGCCACAAAAATCGCCATGGAAGAAACATATGATACCAACTTAACTACTGAAGATGTTGAACGTATTTTAGGCGCACCGATTTACGATAAAGATTTATACGAAGGTAACGAAGTTGCGGGTGTGGTAACCGGATTGGCCTGGACAAGCGTTGGCGGCGATATTTTATTCATCGAATCGAGCTTAAGCCCAGGAAAAGGTAAATTAACCTTAACAGGTAACCTTGGCGATGTGATGAAAGAATCGGCCGTTATTGCCCTTGCTTATTTACGCGCACATGCAGCCGAATTCGATATCGATTATTCACTGTTTGACAACTGGGATGTGCATGTACACGTACCGGCAGGTGCTACACCGAAAGATGGTCCTTCGGCTGGGGTAACCATGCTAACTGCATTAACATCGGCATTTACACAACGTAAGGTTAAACAGCACCTGGCCATGACCGGTGAGATTACCCTGCGTGGAAAAGTACTTCCCGTTGGCGGAATCAAGGAAAAAATACTCGCTGCAAAAAGGGCAAACATTAAAGAAATTATCCTTTGCAAAAGCAACCGCAAAGATATTTTAGAGATTAAAGAAAGTTACATTAAAGACTTGAAGTTCCATTATGTAACCGAAATGAGCGAAGTAATCGAACTGGCCTTAACTAAGAACAAGGTAAAAAAGCCACTAGATTTAAGCATTAAAATTGCTCCGATTGTGAACTAAATTGTAATTCTTTTGGATTAACAATCAAAAATCCAATAACAATAAATACTTTTATAGCCCAGGTAAATTGCCTGGGCTTTTTTATGAAATCATTTTTATTCGCTGCAATTTTTTGTTTGGCTGTTTCAACCAGCTTTGCTCAATCATTTAAAAACGAATTTGGTTTTAAAACCGAAAACGATGCCTATCTGGCTACTCTAAACGATCGTTATTATACCAATGGGTTATTTATTTATTTCCGCAGGGCCATAAATACAGATAAATCGTCTGATAAAATAGAGAAAAAGACTTTTGAAATATCTGCAGGACAGAAAATGTATACCCCATATTGGGGCCAGGTGCCCAATAAAGAAGATCAGGACAGGCCTTTTGCAGGTTACCTTTATGCGGGTGGTGCATACTCTGTTTTCTATAAAAATGAAAGCGTTTTAAAAACCAGTGTCGAATTGGGAACTGTTGGCCCTAACTCGTTGGCACAAGATGCGCAACGTTTTCTGCACAAAACAGTCGGTTTTTACACCCCTGCGGGCTGGGATTACCAGATTAAAAATGAAGTGGCCGTAAACTTTGCTGCCAACTATAGCAAATTGCTTTTCCGTCCGGAAGACCCTATTCTTGACATCAGCGGACAGGGATATGCCAATTTAGGGACAACATTTTCGGGTTTAGGCACTTCAGTACTCTTTAGAGTGGGCAAACTAAACCAATTGTTCAATAGTGCTTACCACAATGCGGTGATTGGAAATTCGAAAACAAAAAGTTTAAATAAATCTGAGTTTTTCCTTTATATAAAACCACAGTTAAATTTTGTAGCCTACGATGCAACCATTCAGGGAAGTCTTTTTAACAACAATAGTCCACTAACTTTTGGAGTAAAACCGGTTGTATTTGAGCAGCAGTTTGGTATAAATTTCAGTTCGAAAAGGTTTACTGCTGATTTTAATGTGATTTTTAAAACAAAAGAGGTAAAAAGTGTAGCCAAAGCACAAAATTACGGTGGTTTGAGCTTATATTACAGGTTCGGAAAGATTTAGGTTAATCTGTTACTGGTGAGAAATGTGCTAATGTTATAATTTTGAAACATTCTGTGCAAATACGCTTAATCGATAATACCAACTGCGAATTGTAAACTGCTCAATAGAGAAAGGCTGGAATCTTCCGCGTCGACGCCCATGCTAACTGCAAATTGTAAACTGAAAACTGCTTAGTCTACCAATGGCTTCTTTCTATTTATCTTTCTATCAGCGTTTACCGCTTTATTTTTCAATCGTTTTTGAATAACCGCTTTAGGAATTTTGGTTGCCTTTCTCTTTTTCTGAACCTGAAGAGATCGTTTTAGCAGTTCGATCAGCTTGGCAACCGTTTTTTCCTTGTTTAACAACTGACTTCTATCTTCCTGCGAAACCAAATGCAATAAACCCTCTGTATCCAACCGGTTTTCTAACCTGGATCTTAACAGTGCTTTTTCATCATCATCAAAGTATGTGGCCGTTTCGAGATCGAAGATTAATTCTACCTTACTCGAAACTTTGTTCACATTCTGGCCACCTTTACCTCCGCTTCTGGAGGTTTTGAAAGTAACAGACCGTAAAATATCTTCTCTTGTAGGTAACATGCCGCAAAAGTAAGAATTTGAAGCTTAATAAAACCTACTCTTCTTCTTTTGATTCGCTTACCTTGCTGCGCAAACTCACAATATCTTTATCTAACTGGTAAATACCTCCCCTATCGCTGCCCACCAACTGCAGTTTTTCTAACATGGTTTTTGCCATTTTTTCTTCTTCCAACTGCTCGTCCAAATACCATTGTAAGAATTTAAAGGTGAGGTAATCTTTTTCGTTCAAGGAAAGTTCTACCAGGTCGTTAATACTTTTAGATACCAATAATTCATTATCAAGGAAATCCTGAAAAACTTCGATTACCTGCCCGAACGAGTTTTTGGGCATATCTAAAGCGGTTACAATGGCATGTCCGTCGCGATCGTTAATGTAATGGATCAGTTTAAGCATGTGATGCCGCTCTTCGTCGCTCTGACGGTAGAAAAACTCGGTATAACCTTCTAAACCTGGCTGGGTTTCTAACCAAGAGGCAATGCCCAAATATACTTGCGATGATTCGGCTTCTAACTTAACCTGGTTATTCAGCGCCGCTAACATTCTTTCAGATAACAACATATCGTATTTATTTTATTGTTAAACACATCCGGCAAATCAATGTTTTAGTATTATCTTGTTTAGAATCTATCTTTATACCCTGAAAAAATTCAGCATTCTACATCTATTTTTTACCTTTGCACTACGATGAAAAAAAACCTGGTAATAGCGATAGATGGCTATTCGTCTTGCGGAAAAAGTACATTAGCAAAAGCGTTGGCTAAAAAATTAGGTTTCATTTATGTAGATAGCGGAGCGATGTACCGTGCCGTAACACTATATTTCTTAAGGAACAAGATCGATGTTGCTAATGATGCCAACGTTGTTGACGCACTGCAGCATATCGAACTGAATTTCCACTCCCGCGATTACGAATCGCACATTACCCTTAATGGTGAAGAAGTTTCTGACGAAATACGCTTGATGCCGGTTTCAGAAAACGTGAGTGAAGTATCTGCACATAAAATTGTCCGCCACGAAATGGTAAAACAGCAGCAGCGCATGGGCAGATCGAAAAACATCGTAATGGATGGGCGCGATATTGGCACAACGGTTTTTCCGGATGCTCCTGTGAAATTTTTTATGACAGCTGATCCAAAAATCAGGGCCGAACGCAGATTTAAAGAATTGGAAAGCAAAGGCAATAACGAAACAACTTTAGAAGAGGTTTTCGAAAATCTGGCACACCGGGATTATGCCGATACCACAAGGAAAGAAAGTCCACTGGTTAGAGCTGATGATGCTGTGATATTAGATAATACCGACCTTACACAGGAAGAACAGCTTGATTTTGCATTGGAAAGAGTGCAGCCTTTTTTGGCTCACTAGCCTATTGGTTTATTAGTTGATGGTTTATTGGTCAATGGTTTGTTAGTGGATGGGTAATAGCCATTGTCAATAATGCAAGTGCGAAATTGATTAATCGGCTCCAGGCATGGGCTATTTGGTAATTAACCATGAACTATCCTTCTATTAACCCTTCCACTCCGCTACCATTGGCGTTCTTTTATCAACTATGTATTTCCATCTAACTAGGCCATAGCACAGTTTCTCCGTTCCTATAAAATCGGCCTAAAAAATTTTTCGGGTTCCACTGCACTAGCCACACTACAACCTTTGAAAGAAAAATTTTCAGCCGGCGTTTTTTGTTTCTTTTTGACGCCAAAAAGAAAGAGCCCTTCGACGGCGGCGAGCCGAGACAGGGATGAGAGTAGGCAGAATAAGCGTAGACCAAAGAATAATTCTTTACATCATTCATATTGATTTTTAGAAATAAATCATCCCTCAGGGTGAAAAAAAAGAAGGAAAATCCGATAATCGGCCAGGCATGGGCTATTTGGCTACAAACCATGAACTATCCGTCTATTAACCCTTCAACACCGCTTACGGTAACAAAACAAGCGATCTGACTACTCGTCCCTAGAGTTGAGAAAAAAAATTCATATTTTTAGCACCTAACCCAAATGTTGCTATGAAATTAAAATCAACTCTTTTTACCTTACTATTTTTATCGCTTACCATCCTAAATGCCGATGCCCAAAAAGGCTGGATCAATCTCTTTAATGGAAAAGATCTGAAAGATTGGAACATTAAAATTGCCAAACACGACTATAAAGACAATTATGCCAATACTTTCCGCGTAGAAAACGGCGTAATGAAAGTAAGTTATGATGGATACCAGGAATTTGATCAACAATACGGACATATTTTCTATAAAAAACCCTTTTCGGCCTACCTGTTAAAAGTAACCTATCGTTTTGTTGGGGAGCAGGCCAAAGGTGGCGAGGGCTGGGCAACCAGAAACAGCGGCGCAATGCTGCATTGCCAGGATCCGGCTACAATGTTAAAAAACCAGGATTTCCCGATTTCTATCGACGGGCAGATTCTTGGTGGCGACGGCGAACACGAACGCCATACCAGTAACGTGTGTACCCCAGGTACATTAATTAACTACAATGGCAAATTATTCACCCCACACTGTTTGGATTCTAAATCGAAAACCTATGCCGGCGACCAATGGGTAACTGCAGAATTTTTAGTCCTGGGCGATTCGGTGGTAAAACACATCATTGCCGGCGAAGTGGTTTTAGAATATACAAAACCTCAGATTGGAGGCGGAAACGTTTCTAATTTCGATCCAAAAGTTAAAATAGACGGCAAACCGCTTACTTCGGGTTACATTTCTTTGCAGAGCGAGAGCCACCCGATTGAGTTTAAAACGGTACAACTTTACGATCTAGAAGCCTACATGAAAGATAAAGCCAAACTGGATAAGGTTTTAGCCAAAATATTAAAAGAATAAACCAAACTGGCACTCGATTTGTTAATTGATGATGTAAAAATCTTCAGCTAAATTTATACGATGCTCAATCCTCACTTATTTAAATCTCTTGCCTTATTTTTCTTCCTTTTTGTTGCGAACATTACCTTTGGGCAAACGGCTTACAAGGTAAAAGACATTCCGGATCCAAAAAACTATGGCGGTGGTTATGTGAGTGATCCTGATCAGATTTTGGGCGGTGGTGCTGTTTCAAATTTAAATAGTACCATTGCCAACTTTGAACAGAAAACAAATGTTCAGGTGGCGGTTGTGGTTGTTAACGATTTCGACCATGATAAGGAAGACTTCGACTTTGCCTTCGAGCTGTTCAACACCTGGGGGATCGGTTCTAAGCGCAGCAATAATGGCCTGCTTTTATTTATTGCCAAAGACCGGAGAAAATACCGGTTTATTACCGGAACAGGGATTGAAGGTGTACTGCCTGATGTAAAGCTAAAACACATTGCCGAGCAAAATCTTATACCTGCATTCAGGCAAAACGATTTTAGTACAGGCATAACCAATACAATTGATGCCATCGGTGTAATTATCCTAAACCCTGAACATCAATCAGAACTAAACCAGTTTTTTACCGAACACGAAATTAACGATCCTTTAGAAAGTTTCTGGCTGCCCGCCATCGTAATTGTATTGGCTTTTTTTGGTGTGTTTAAAATTGTTAACCGACAGGCCAAAAAAGTTAAGGATCCGACAAAAATCCAGGAAAACAATACGGCCATGGCTAAGGGCTGTGCAGTGGTTATCATCATGGTGTTTGTTGCATGCTTTATTTTTGCCTTTTTTGGAGGCCTCGAATTAATTGAGAGAATAAGGTTAAAAAACATTCCCATCATTTTATATGTAATTCTGGCCATTGGCCTTTTCATCAGGTATCTTTTCCATATCACTACCTTAAGGCAAATACACAATGATGATAAAAACTTCTTCGATTCGGTAAGCAGTTTCAACAAAAGAAATTTCTGGCTGATTATTTTCTCACCACTGATTTTAATAACCATCTTAAACTACCTGCTTAAAAGGGTTAAGAATATCGATCGCTTCAAACCAGTTTTAGATAGTAAAAAACAGGAAATGATACGGTTAGACCGTGATATCAATATTGAAGGCACACCTTTTTTAACAAAAGGGCAACGTAAAGAAGAAGTGGTAAAAGCTTACGATTACGATATATGGGAAAGTGCAGATCATAAAGAACATATTATTAAAGCATGGCCCGCAGAAGCTTATAACGCTTATACAGAATGTCCCGATTGTCTTTTCAGAACTTATAAACTGAATAAAAGCATAACCACAAAACAGGCTACTTACAGTCATGAGGGGCAGGCCAAAATCATTAATGAATGTAGTTTTTGTAAAAAAACGGAGTTCATAAAATGGGTAACACTGGCCATGCTGGTTAAATCGAGCTCTTCATCTTCTTCGTCATCATCTAGTAGCAGTTCTTCATCTTCATCAAGCAGCAGCTGGGGCGGGGGAAGCAGTAGCGGTGGCGGTACCGGCGGAAGCTGGTAGGTTTACTTACACAATATGACTAAGAAAAATATTTTGATCGCACTGGCTATTTTATCCGTCCTCATTGCAGTTTATTTGTTCAGATTTACCGCCATCAATATTGCGCTATCGAACATTTTATTCCCCAACGAACTTAAACAATACCCTTATCTTAACGAGGGTGCACAATCAGAAAATTTTAAGGCAGAATATCTCTTTTACGACCCGGCCAATATAGATTACGACACGGAAACAGGCGGTTTTATTGTTACCACTGCGCATGTAAATCAAGCTTTTGAAGTATACCACAAGTTTGATGCCCGCGGAAACGCAATGGATTCACTGGTTAACGACAGCAGCGCCCTCCACACTTTCCATAACGATGGAGTTGTTTTTGGTACAGACTATTTTATCGATTGGATGACTTCAGGCAATAAGGAAAAACAACCTTTTGTTGCTTTTTTGAACTCCGATTTTGGTATGGATGAGAAGATTTGGGAAGAAAGCTTTGAAAGCAATTACAAAAGTGCCCTAGCCGTTAGTTACAAGGCTTCAGAAGATTGGGATTATTTAACTTTCTATTTTAAAACATCAAAGGGATGGACAGCCATGAATACCCGCAAAAACGATGAACGCATTTACCAGGACATGGGTTCGGAAAATGATCTCGATTTTAAGGGCTATCCGGTTAAAGGAAATAGATTTATCGCTTTAAAAGGTAGTATTACAGGGAAATACCCACTGTTGAGCTACAAAAACCGCCATGATGGAGAACCTGAAATCTATAACTGGAGAGACGCGAAAAACCCTATTGTTTTAAAATATTTCAAAAAACAGGACCTACAGGGACGCGCGCCATACACCAACCTGCCACAAACCTGGGGCGGCGACGCTTATTTAACCCTAAAGCATAAAAATGAACAGATCCGGTTTAAGGAAATTGCACTTAAAAACGTTGGCTTTTTTACCGAACCAGAAATAAAACTGGATTTATATAAAGTGCCGAAGGCATTCGAAAACCAATCGGACCTAACCTTTATTATACTCTCGTACGGAACAAATGTTGGCGACCGGGGCGGTAATGGACTTTATGTAATCAAAAGAAAATAATCCGATGCAACTGTTATAACGGCTGATTTTGTAGCGGCATCAACTTTTGTGAAAAAATCTTTTAAGCCTTTCTGGGGCCATTCGTAAAAGAATTTCTATTTTTGGCATAATAATGGCTCGCCAGGCATCTTAAAACTGGTGCTTTTTTACCGCAATTAACGCTCTGTTAAAGCATCTATAAATAAACAACATGACTAGAATCTTATTCCTATTTTTTGCGCTCTTTACATTTTCGTTTACCCTGAATGCACAGGATATATACCGTGTTAAAGCAGATAAGTTAAGGGTTAGGGCAAGCAAAGATTCGAAAAGTAAGGTAGTTGGATCTCTTGCCGAAAATGAGAATGTGACTGTTTTAGATGCTAAAGATGCTAAGTTTTACCAGATTAAATATAAAAACGGTGAGGGCTGGGTAAGTAAAGATTTTGTTGAAAAAGTTGCTCCAGCGGTTAACCCCTCTACTCCGCAGGCGAATACCACGGCTCCAGCAGCTGCACCTCAGCCAGCAGTTAGCAACGACATGTACCGTGTAACGGCAGACGATGTACGGGTAAGGCAACAAGCCGATGCAAAAAGCAAAATTATTGGCCATTTACCTAAAAATGAAAATGTTGCCGTTATCGATTCTTCAAATACAAGCTTTTATAAAATAAGGGTTACCAATGGCGAAGGATGGGTAAGCAAAGAATTTTTAATCAGAATTTCTCCGGTTAAAACTGTTGCTCCAAAAACAAACATTGCCGCATCTGTACCGCAAGAGAACAAAGATTATACGAATATTATCTTTTTTGCCGTTGTGGCCTTAATACTCATTACGATACTATACTTTTCGATAAAATATGCCAGTGGCAACAAATTCCTGATCGGTTTTTGTGTAGTTGTAATTTTGGTAACCGGATATTTCTGTTACATTACATTTATACAGGCCAAACTGGTAACAGGCACTTTTGCAAGCAATGAAGATATCCAGTACAAAACCTTCAATTTTAAATCGAAAGATTCGGTAACCGTTACCGATGCGTATAAAGATTCCATATTCACCTCAAAATATGTAATTGAAGGGGATATGATTAAATTGTATGACGAGCAGAACACCATTATGCTTTTGATCAGAGACGATAAAACCTTAATCGGCGAAGGTTTTACGAGGGGCGTGTTTACGAAAAAGTAAGTTGCTTACCTTTTATTTGTGGATTAGGGTCTTTAAACGCATCATTTTCTAAAAAGACTTATGGAACGTAAAGCACTCTTTATAATTTTGATTACAATTTTTATAAGCCAACTAGCTAATGCTTGTATGTGCGATATAATGGACACAAAAAGTTCAAAATACTTAGCGGCTGATTTTGTTGCTACAGTTAAAATTTTAAAAAACTATAAAAACCAGCCAGATACTTCAGAATACTATAAAGCAGATGTAGAATTGATTAACCTTTACAAAGGAAAAAAAATTAAACATCTTTTGATTTTAGGTACAAATGGAGGTACAAGATATAATTCTTGCGGTACTTTTATAGCTGAAGGAGAGACAAGACTCATTTTTGGTAAATTTTATGGAGAGTCAAACATTTCAACCTATTTATGCAATTCTTACATAAATCCGCTAAGCACTAACTTTAAACTAAGTAAATTAGATGAAAAGCTAAGACTCCTCAATAGGTATGCGAAAAACATAACTGTAGAAACACTATGGGGAAGAACTGTTTATATTCCATCCCAGCTTTATCAAACAAGCACAACGGATACTACCTACCTGTTTAGCATAGTAAAAATTGTAATCACTGAAGATGGTATGGTAAAAAAAATCCAACATTTAACAAAAGATAACAAGGCTTTTATAGCTAAACTAGATGTGGCGTTGACCACAAAAATGGATTGGCTTTCGCGGATTAAACCGTATAAAACAAAGAGTGATTTAACTTTTCTCTTAGAGTTGGATCCATATGAGCGAATAAAACCAATGAAATTATTGTAATACTAAGTTTTCGAACAATTATAGTTTGTAAACCCGGTAGCAGTGAAAATACTTTTTTGCAAGGCTTACGAAAAAGATTACCACCCTGTTCCTACTCTCTGTGACCTTGAAGTAAGTGCTGATGCAAAAAAATTGTAACGAATAGCGGGACTGCTGCCTGCCAAGAATTACTGCACGCTCATTTTCAAATAATTACAAAAAAAAGCACCAATTCTTTTTAAAAAGCATTCATTTTTAATCTTAAAGGTGGCGCCAAATAAAAAGACCACCCCGCCTTTCAGGCACCCCTCCATGGGAGGGAAATTATAAACAGCTAAAAATCAGCAACATTTATTAAAAAAAACTTTTCCAAAATTAAAAAAAGTATTACCTTTGCAGTCCCTAAATAGGGAAAAAAGGAGATAATTAATTAATGGCTAAAAAACAAGTAGCAGAAAAAGAATTAGCAGCAAAAACAGCTGAACTTCAGGGAGAAGGCGGACGCCTGACTGAAAAAGAAACTATCGAATCAGAAGCTGATTCAGTTTCGATCGAATCGATCAAATCATCATTAGCAACACCAACCGAAGATTTCGACTGGGATGCAGATGAAAAAGTTTTCGGTAATTACAATGATGCAGACCGTAAAAAGTTTGAAGATATGTATGCTGGAACATTCAACCAGATCACTAAAGGTGAAATCATCAGCGGTATCGTTGTTTCAATCAACAACAAAGATGTAGTATTAAACGTAGGTTTCAAATCAGACGGTTTAGTTTCTACTTCTGAGTTCCGTGATACACCAGATCTAAAAATCGGCGATTCAGTTGACGTATTCGTTGAAGCACCAGAAGATGCTAACGGTCAATTGATCCTTTCTCGCAAAAGAGCTAAAACCCAAAGATCATGGGAAGCTATTAACGAGGCTCTTGAAAATGATAGAATCATCAACGGTTTCGTTAAGAGCCGTACTAAAGGTGGTTTAATTGTTGATATCATGGGCGTTGAAGCTTTCTTACCAGGATCTCAAATTGATATTAAACCTATCCGCGATTACGATGTATACGTGGGTAAAACAATGGAATTCAAAGTTGTTAAAATTAACCACGAGTTTAAAAACGTAGTAGTTTCTCACAAAGTGTTAATTGAAGACGATTTAGAATCACAAAAAGTAGAAATCGTTTCTAAATTAGAAAAAGGTCAGGTATTAGAAGGTACCGTTAAAAACATTACTGATTTCGGTGTGTTCATCGATTTAGGTGGTGTTGATGGTCTACTTCACATTACTGACATTTCATGGGGCCGCATAGAGCATCCGAAAGAAGTATTATCATTAGATGAAAAAATCAACGTGGTTGTTTTAGATTTCGATGATGAGAAAAAACGTATCGCTTTAGGCTTGAAACAATTAACTCCACACCCTTGGGAAAACTTAAGTACTGACATTCAGGTTGGTTCTAAAGTAAAAGGAAAAATCGTAACTGTTGCAGATTACGGTGCTTTCTTAGAAATCATCCCTGGTGTTGAAGGTTTAATCCACGTTTCTGAAATGAGCTGGTCACAAAACTTAAGAAATCCACAGGAGTTCTTAAAAGTTGGTGATGAGATCGAAGCTGAAGT
>Ga0308165_1002184_pt1 | contig 24376 bp, 13 predicted proteins | sample PhyWR2_FD_201032 | JGI IMG/M metagenome (GOLD analysis project Ga0308165, IMG submission 201032) | Phyllosphere microbial communities from UC Gill Tract Community Farm, Albany, California, United States - DLSLW.R2 | ecosystem: Host-associated > Plants > Phyllosphere > Unclassified | place: USA... | reverse complement strand
GTGACAGGACAACCCATATTTTGTGGGTATGTAATCTTTTTAGATACAGATACAGTGCGGGATGCCGTAGATACACCAAAATTACGTGTCGGCGGTTTCCCACATGCCCCCGCGCAAGCCGCCGCCCCTGCTTAAAACAGTTCAAGTGCTCGATAGTGCGCTTGATGGTTTAAACCCTGAACACATCGCAGGGCGAACGCCTTTCGTCCTCATTCGCTCGGACAGTCCGTCGGAGATGCCCGGGCCAGCCTGCCGCGCCAGCCCCGACTTCCTAGGATGGACTCGCCTGTTCGTTGGCCTTAAAAGCGGCTCATCACAGCGAAGAACCGGACTCTGGCTTCACCGCGAAGACTGGATTTGGCTCGGACCCGAGCACGCTCAAGCCCTCAAAACGATGGCTTCCATGGCGCGAGGGGGTGAAAAAGTGGCCGTAATCGAAGCCTCCGCACCGGTTCAGGCCTACGTGAAGAACTGGAAATTGCGCGCAGTTGGCTTTAAGGCGGATATCTGCATGGTTGGACCCGTGGAGTTGCCCGCCTTGAGCAAGCTGCATTGGCTGATTACCCGGGCAGCGCTATGGGCGGAGAAAAATCAGCTGGCACTGGAGTCTGCTGAAAACCGCTTGCATCTCCGGCAGTACACGCGCGTTCTGCTAAGGGACGGCGCAGATAGGCGAGGGTGGACAGTTACGTCCACGAATACTTAAGTTTACGGTAGCAGAAGTTATCTAAATTTTGTTGGTGCCATCTGCCTCAGTCGCTCATCCCGTATGGGCTTTGCCACGGCGGCTAGCGGTTGAGGGAAAAGCATGAACAGGTACTGCGTCCTGTCGATGGCCCGAAGTATCTGAACAAACGTTTCTAAACTGGCCTTGCCATGCGCCTCGAACCGCTTGTACGTTCGTAGGGGTACTCCCGCTTTTCTGGCGAATTCTTCTTGAGACTCTTTTGTTTGCCGGCGAACACGACGAATGCCGGTTGCGAGGTAGCCACAGACCTGTATATCAGACCCATTTAGTAAAAACTCGCGTTCTTGTTCAAGATTCATAAAAAAAGTAGGCCATTTTTGGCACAACATCTGTGGATAACTTCTGGTGACTATACGAAAGTAACCGTATGTTGTAAATGAGTTGCTAGACTCGTCCATACATAGAAGTAAACCCACCCCCGAGCATGGTCTGCTCCCGGCGTGAAGTGGCAACCCTGCCAAGAAAGGATTCCGACCATGACAAATACTCCCTCCCGGGGCGGTTCGAGCGTTTCTGCGCGTTCCGTGACCCCCTCCCTGCAGCTTGAAAAGCTCGCAGCTCTCCTTGCCAAATCCATCCCTCCGGACTCCGCTTCACCGCAGGCGGCTCTGCCGCTTTTGAGCGTTGACGGCACCAAGGTGCTCGTCAATACGCGGGGGGTGCTGTTCCGGCTATTTCGCTCTGAAATATTCCGCACTGCCTTTGCGCCAGGGGAGGAATCCGGCTTTATTCGGGATATGGCTATTCCCCCGCGCGGCACCACGGCCCGCGTTGGCGGCCGTCTTCTTCAAGGAAGCGAAGGCGCCACCTCTAAAGCGATTGAAAAGCTTCACGACGTCATTGCGGCCGAGGTTGATTCTGCACTTGCAGACGCGGACCTTACTAGGTTTACCGCGGAGTCGATGGACCACGTGCTTAAAGTGCTGGCCCATAGCATCAACGAGTCCAAGCCCTACTCCCCGAGCGCAGCACGGCTTATTCCTATCGGGTTTGCTTCTAACGAGCGCCGCACTGATGAGCGAAGCAAGGATATCGGCCGCGTCCTCACCGCCCTGGAAACGGTGGATGGCCAAGATGGGCTGGATTTGCTGCTTCAAGGCATTGGCAACAAGCTGCGCAAAGATGAAATGGAAGACGATGAAATCAGCGAGACGCTTTCAGCCATTCGTGACCAGCGAAATCGACCCGGAAGCCAGATTCGCGAGTTCTTGAACTTTTTGGAGGACGAAGCATTGGCCCGCGTACGGCTTCAGGTGACTATGCGGCTCATGGATGCATTGGCCGCGCAAAGCTCCAAGTCAGGGTTCAAGGCGTATGTCGCCCGCGTTCGCGAATGCTATGAGCTTTTCGGAAGTGTCAAGGGAATAGCTTTTCCGTTGGACGTCAGCACTGCTTACGGACAGGCGAATGTCTCCGACCTGGCCGAACACCTGCACAAGGCGTTGTTCTACGGCTGCCTTCCAGTCTGGGCACAAGGGTCAGCGCAGTTGTTTGAAACCCGCACGGAGCCGACCCAGGGCTTTGCCACCGTCAGGGAGGTTTCCTACCGGTTTCGGGTGAACGGCAACAATCCCCAGACAGGAAAGTCGGCATTTGAATCCCGATTGGCCCGGTTGCGCGACAAACTGCTCAGCGCACCCGGGCCTGAAATTTTTGCGCGCAAGGACATCGCTGAGCTGGTATTTCTCTACCTGAGCATCCCTGACTCGCTGGAAGCACCCAGCCCCCTTAAGGTCAAGGCCGAAGCCGCCCGGCTTGCCGAAAACCTCAAAAAAGACCCTGTAGGAACCTTAAGCATCCTGCACACCGCCCTCGTGGCCCGCGTCAAGGCGCTCGACGGCATCGCGGGGGAGCTGATTGACCTGCTGAAAAACAAGTCCAACAAGGTGGTCAGCCTAGCCAACAACGCTGTTGACAGCTTCACGGTTTCCCTGCACCGCAACATCGTGGACTGGGAGGCCGTCGACTCAGTGAACGCGAAAACCGATATCTTGGTCAAGGCCGAGCGCGGAGACGACTCCATCGCCTGGTTCAGCCATCTCACGGTAACGGACGGCGCCTTGGTTCCCGGAAGCATTGCCTCGTACAAGGTCAAGACCGAGCTGAAAGAGCGTTCGCTGGCCGTGACGGGAGAGGCGGTCAGCGTCACCATGAAAAGAGACGTGAGTGCCCCCGTGCTGCCGGTTCGCTACCTTCCCTTTCGCTGGCTCAAGGAAGAGAAGCAGTGGACGCCCGACATTCCCAATACCGCCTACCTGGACGCTGGTGCCGGCATCGAAATTCAGTACGACCTGGAAATGCTCCAGATGAAGCGGCTCAAGGACGAGGCCGAAAAAGCCCGTTCCGAGCAACTCCGCTCTGCGGCCTTGGCTGCGTTTTCGCTCGTCGTGTACGTGACCCTCTGGGAGCTGCAGCGCCGCATCCGAGCACTCAAGCCCAACTTGACGATACCGATAGTTCGCCTGCAGCACTCGGGCCGCAAGCTCACCCGGGAAGAGGACGCCAACGACGCCAACACCGCGGTCTACGCTATCAGCCAAGCCGTCGAAAAGGCGCTCGCCCGTGAAGGCCCGGTCAAGCTGCAGGGGCTCACAACCAGGGAAGGAACCGACAGCGCACTGCGCTGGAAACGCAAGGGTGCTTTGCAAGCATTGCTGGGCGGCCAGGCGCTTGAGTTCACCCTCGACGGCTCTTTGGACAAGGTGGCCTTGGTGACTTACGTAACGCGACCTTGCGACTCTCATCCGGCCCATGCCGATGCCGACGGCTACCTGTTCATGAGCCGCACGTATTTGGCGGAGAAGTCGAGCAAGGGCGTTGTCCTGCGTGCGCAACGCATGCGCTCTCGCCTGGTGGAAAGCCGCAAGGACTTCAAGAACCCCCAGCCCATCCTGGAGGAAATTGCCCGTTTGCGCAAAGACGGGTTCACACACGTGATGCTGTTATCCCATCACTTCGGCAACCGCCACATCGGCCGGGCCGCTGAACGCCATGCCCCCCATGGAACGCTGGAGTTTCTGGACGAAGCGGTCAAGCGCTTCCCCGAGATGCACCTGTACCCCTTGCGGCGTGACATCTTCCCCGCGACCCGCCTTCGCAGGCGAGAAACTTCGGAAAGCGCCTTCGAAGTGGTGAACTTCAAAGACCACCAGGAAATGTATGACTCGCTGACTCAGGACGTCCTGCGCAGCATCATGCCGGTCTACACGTTCGCCACGCTGGCAGTCGTCGGAGACGATTCCGACCGGCCGCAGTCCGGGTTCTGCACCTACTTCTTCGACGTCGAGCAGCGCATTTCGGATGTGGAACGACGTGAGACGGTGCGTCAGAACATCCTGGGTATCGGCGCAGCCTCCGAGGTCCGCAAGTCACTCATCAGCGTTTTGCGCGCCATCCATTTCATGGAAAGCGAAAAGCCCTCGGCAAACTCCATCCTGCTGCCCGTGCTGGACCCGTTCGACTGGGCCAATCCGACGACGACAGCCGCCTCCGGTGAAGTCGAGGTCATGAGCCGCCGCGGGGGCAGGGCGGTGCTGCTCTCCTTGCCTGCCATCCTGGCGCATGTCACGAAAGTGCTTCACAAGGATGCCGCAGATGAGTGAAATAAGTGAACTGAGCTTTCAACAGCAGGCTGTTCTCTGGGGGCAGGCCTATGAAGTGCTGGTCAAGCGCGGGGTGCTGGCTTGCCTGATTGAGCAGGGGCTGGCGGACTGGAACCACCCGGGCCTGCAGCGCTGGCGCGACGTCAAGTTGCTCGAAGTCTCCCGCCGGCTCACCCGTGAACTTGGCGTGCTTGACGAATCGATGCGCGACGTCATTAAGGCAGCCGTCCAGCACCTGGCGCTGACCGCCTATGGCGTCGGGTACACCGCGACCCGTGCGTATCTGGACGCAGTTCGCTCAAATTCCAAAAAACCGGATGCTTGGAAGGTCAGGGCGCTTTGGTGCCCGCTCACGCTGCCGGGGGAGTCCTCCGCCGAGCAAGAAGCTCGAATCGAAAACCGCCAGGCATTCCATGCGGAGTTGGGGCTGCCGGGCATCGTCGACCCGGACTGGTCGCGTAAAGGCCAGCCCGCCAACGCCGACTTCATGCTCTGGCTGTCCGGTGACGTAAAAGAAGACTGTTTGCTAGTCCAAGAGTATTCCTATGACATGCCGGCAGAACTGGGTGACTTCCGGGAGCAGGACGCGCACCTGGCCGAACTGCTGCGGCATCGGCGCATCGTGGACTCACGAAGCGTTTTTGCACGCGTCGCCGCCGAAGTCGATGGCGAAACTTTTGAGTTGTCGGAGGACATCAAGTCCTACATGGGCGCGCTCACGTCTGACAACAAGCCTTTTTACAAGCTGTGCCAGGCCAGCTCCTACACCGAGACAACGGTTCACCTGCTGCAAAAGCTCGGGCTCATGAACAAGCCGTGCAACGCCCGCGCGTTGGCCATCACCCCCAACGGCCTGGAAAGCCTCTCGGCGCGCTACCTGCCCGGGGCAAACCCCGACCCGCGTTGCAAGCTGTTGGCCCAAATGGGCGCGGCCTACCGTGATACCAAAAAGACCGCCGATGGCGACGGTGCCGCGCTTGAAGCCCAGGTGGAGCGCGTTTTCAAGGGGCTCATCAAGAAGCTTCCGCGCGACCTTCGCAAAGGCATGAAGGGGCTGGGCGAGTTGCCCCAGCCTGGGCAGGACTACGCGTTCGAGTTCAATGAGACGCTCCCGGAATTCGCCAACCCCACGGACAAATTCAGCCTCGAAGACGCCGCCAACTTGGTCGACGATTCGGATGCGCTTACATCGTACTTCGGAGGCTCGGCCAAGGAAGCCATCGGCACGGCGATGAAGGAGTTCGCACAGGGGAAAGACGACATCTCCCTTCGGGATATGCATGCGGCGGCCATCGTGGCGGGGCTGCAGTGCGCCAAGCCGGGAAAGCTCAATGTACTGGCGCTGGAAGGCAATCCGGGCATTGGCAAAACCACGGCGATTCGAACCCACCTGGGCAAAAAGCAAGACGGCTACCTGTTTTTGTATGTCAGCCCCCGGGTGGTCATCAACCGTGACGTGACGGAAAGCCTCGCGCGCACGGAAGACAAGACACCCACGGGTATCTTGACCGTGACCACCAATGCCCAGCTGATTGCCGCCGCCGAGCGCTGGCACGTCAAGCAAGTCGAGCTTGGCCTCGATACGAAACGCCATGTTGAGGGCGCAGTTGTCGTTGATGGGGTGGCCGGGCTTGTCAATCCCCGGGGCTCCATGCTGGTGCTGGACCCCAGCGAGGAACAAGAAATCGACAACGAGCACGCCGGCGCCAAGATTCGCAAGGACACCTTGTCCGAGCATGAGGACCTGGTCAAGGACCGGCGCCTGACCGGCGTGCTCAAGGGCATGGCCTCGACGGCCCGGGAGCTTCTGGACTGCAATCCCGGCGTCAACCGCATGGTGTTGACGGCTGCCCTGCAGGGATTTCGGGAGCGCGAAAATCAACAAACAACCATTGATGCACTTTCAAGCTTGTTTGTCAGCAAGGCCACGACAGCGGCTGGCTGCAACGAGCGCCGCCGCTTTGCAGCCCGGATGCCCACCATTGTGGTGATGGTCGATGAGTTGGCCGGTGACGGCGCGGGCGCCCGATTCGTTCACACGGTTGCAAGCTGGCTGGACAACGAATTCATTAACTGCTTTGATGACGACGATACGCCCAGCCCCTTCACGGTCACCTTGGTGGTCTCGGATGCGTCTCTCGGTAATGAAGTGGTGCTGGACCGCTACCTCAATGCCGGAGAGCGCACGCCGGACAAGGTGCTGGTGTCAAATTCTGCGGGCAAGCTTCCCTTCAGGGTTGCCGTCACCAAGGTCAAGATTGGCCTCGGGTCAGCACGGCGCAATACCCTGCATGTCATGACCAACAGTTTCCCAGCCAGTGAGTTGCATCTGAAGTACCGCGTTAAGCTGACGGCGGTCAAGATTGAAGAAAGTCAGAAAAAACCGGGACAGCTGGAAACGCCACGGGAAGCCATCCGGCGAGAAGCCGAGGTCGGCGTGCTGGAAGGCGCTCAAAGCGAAGTCTTCAAGGCGCTGGCGGCCGGCGCCCGCCAAGTCATTTATTTTGCCCAGGACAAGCTTTTCCTGCGGCAGCTCAAGGCCCAGCTCCTGGCTCATAAAGTTGCCGGACTTTCCGACGACACGGTTCAGGTAATGGACTCATCCGTTCCCGGCTGGAAACGCAAGCAACTGGTGGAGCCCGAGTTTCGGGACAAGGTCCGGGTGTTCCTGATGACGTCTTCCGGCGCGCGTGGGGTTTCGTTTCCGCTGACGGACTGGATTATTGCCAGCGTGCCGCGGTTCAACATCGAGTCGGCATTAATGGAAATTGCACAGCTGGTGTACCGGGGGCGCGGCCAGTATCTGGACAAGCACGGCATGAAGCAGTCGGGCGACCGGGTACCCCGACATTTGGTGATGCTGGTGGACGATTACGTGGTTTTGGAGGAAAAAATGGACAAGCGCCAATGGCTGCGCCAGTCCATCGACCTCATGACGTTGCTCGTGATGCTGCGCTCCACCATTTTCACCCGCATCACTGGCGATTCAGGCCTGCGCCAGCCCCTGGCCCTGGTTCCGGTGGGCGGCGTTGGCGCGGATGAGCTGGTGAGCTTGATGTCACAGTACGTCTCGCAGTTTGTGAAAGAGGCTGAAGTATTCAAAGCGCAGTCAAAGGACAAGGAACTCGTGGCCCTGGCCCAGCGCGCCAAGGGCAATGTGGAGGAGATTTTCTCCAAGACAAAGTTGCAGGGGGTTTCCAAGAAGGGGCACGACGGGAGGACGCTGGTAAAGGCCCTCCATGTTCGCGAGCTTTTGGACGTTGCCGCCAACCCGATGAGTGCTTTGCTGTGTTGCGCCCTCGAAGGACGCAGTCTGCCGGACCATGTGCATTTTTCAGGCCCGGTGGTGGTTGAAACTTGGAAAGGTTTTGAAAAACAGGAAGTGTTCTCTTTCGAGGGCCATGAAACCGAAGTGAGCCGGGCCAGCCGCCAGCTTATTGGTCAGCTCTACGAAATCGACAAAAGCCGGGATTTTCCTCCGGCGATGCGCATTCCGGCGGCAAGCCTGTTGAGGCTGCTGCAGCGTGACCAGCATGAAGCGGCAAACGAATTCCGGACCCTCAAGGAGTTGAAGTCCCCGAACACCTGGGTCGCCATTCCGGTGGGGTACTACCAGTTCATGTTCCCGGAAGGCGCGACAACTGACAGGCCGTTTCATCTGGTTGACCAGGCGCTTTGGCAGCAAGCCCTGGGCCGTTCGCTGAACGCCGGGTCTGCCGTGTTGCCGCCGTTGCCTCGGTACGAGGCATTTCCCTGGGCGGCGTCCGTGGGGGAGGTCAGCCCGCTCAAGCTCGACCTGGTGTTTGACGACCGATATTTCATGGCCTCGAACGAGTTGAACCTGCTCAATACGCTGCTGCTGTCCTCGGCCGATTCGGAGGCACTGAATGACTGATTTTTACGGTTCCACCGAAAGATATATCCCGGAATGAGCCAGCCGCAAAAACCAATACCAATTGTCGTCGATACCAACTGCTACGTTCGATTGTTATTCTGGCCTCAGCGGCCACTGATGGGCCGGGTCATCTCGACCTATCAGCTCCTAACCACGGTAGAGCTTACAAAAGAAACAGTGTTCTCATCTGGGCTTCATGCTCGGCATCCTTGGCTCGCAGAGCCTTCCATCCTGGCGGAGTTGAAAGCGGCAACGCTGAAATTTTCGGCCCGAACTCAAGAGCGGATAGACAAGGAAGCTACCGGTTTTAGAAAGTCGGGGAATTCGCGCTTGCATGCGCTTTGCGGAGCGGAAAAAATTGACACCCGCATCCTATCGATGGTTGACGCACAAGCATGGGCAACGGCTGTTCGCCTGAAGGGAATTTTGGCTACCGATGAATGGCCCTTGCGTTACGCAGCCAAAGGGATTGACATCGATGATGATGGAAACAAGTTGCAGGTCTTCTCTACCCTCGATGTGGTCCATCTGCTGGAAACAGGCGGTCAGATGCAAAGTTGCCAGCGAAAAGACCTAATGCGGGCGTGGAGGGTAGCGGGTGAAAATCTGCATTCCGAGGCAGACCGGGACTATAAGCAGCTCTTTGGCGATGACCCACCGCATGCTCAGACGGCAGGCTCCCACAAGGCATAGGAAAGCTCATTTGCATCAACAAGGCTGACGTTCAGGGCTGACGCGATGAAAGCCGGGGAGCGGCCACCGTTTTCTTGCTGCCACTTCGCCAAGGCACGGAAAACCGGCGTGCTGAACACCTCTTCGCTCTTAGCGATGTACTCCGCGGCCGTCGGGGTATTTGTGCCAAAAATTGATTGCGCCGCAGTTGGAGCAGTCTTACCCGCCTTTTTCCAATCCCCGTAAAAAGGCCCCGTTGCCAAGCCGGTAACCTGCTCATTTCGAGCTTTTGCGATGCGGTCAGCCGCGCTTACGACGGTGATGATGGAAACGTCATATTTTTTGGCAATCCCGTTCGCGACAGCCCGCGGCTGTTTCGAACAGCGAATACTTTCTAATACCTGAGCTGCCAGTTCATCGGGAAACAGCAGATGCTGCGCAAACTTCTCTGAAAAAGTCTCGCCATCGTCCCCTTGTAGTTCATGAAGGGTCAGGCAATGGCCATATTCATGCGCCAGCCAATATTTAAAGTCATCTTGACGGCACCCCATGTTGAAAACCACCCAGGACGACTTGGATTGCGGGAGGTAGACGCTCATAGCGTTCTCGTGGCCAACCTTGTCGCCGCCCCAGAAGACAGGAACTAGAAACGCGCCAAAACCATGAAACAGCTCGAAAATGTGCTTGCAGGTCAGGACGTCAGTAGGTGCCAGCTTGAGCGATGCACGCACAGCAGCGGCAGCGGCACGCACCGCCGTTTCATCGAGCGAAGGCTCGCGCATGTGCGGGGGCTCAAACAGCGTCGTGGAGCCGGTAAGCGGCAGCAATTGCTGCAAGTGCCTGCCAACTTCCTCGCCGGCTTCCTTTGCTGTGCCTGAGACTGCTCGATTGTTGCGCATCCGATAAGCAACCACGGGCTCGGCGACTTCAGAAGCCGCAAACAGCTGCTCTACCCTCAGCTTGAGGATTTCAGCCAGGTCGGCGAGCTTTCCAGGCCGCGGCATGGATTCGCCGGTCATCCAATTGGAAACGGCTTCCCTGCTTACCTTGCAGTATTCTGCCAATGCTGCCTGGGATAGCCCCATCTTGAGCATTGCAGATTCAATATATTTAATGTTCAGCATTGGGTTTGTAATTTTATTGGCGGAGGGTAAATCTGTCAAGTTTTGTCAAGTTATATGAGCCTATAGGCACTGGCTCATATTGCACCCAAGGCCACGCCTGGGTACTTCACCTGGAACACGAGAGTTTGCAACCCCAACGCGGACGTCTCTAGTGGTCTGAGTTGTTGATTCGTAGAAAAATTTCTGTTTTATAACAAGAACTTACGCTTCAAAAACTTGTTGCAAATCTATGACTCACACCACTAGCGTCGGCCGAAAACTCGCCGATGTAGGCCGTCAGGCTCTGGCAAATGTGCTTCTGGTCATTGAGCAGGGTTTGCAGCGTGAAGGGGCTGGTGTTGTAAAAAGCCTGCTTGCTTTTGCGTTGGAGGATGCGGCCAAGGCTGGCAGGGGCGTCGCCTTCGCCTTTGTGCTTGGCATGCTCCTCAAGAACCTGTTCTTTGGTGCCCTCGAGCACGCAGTCCAGGCGGCGCAGAAGGGTCGGGGGAAGGATGACCTTGCCGTAGTCGGCGGCTTTGTAGTCGTCCCGCAGGAGGTCGGCGACGGACTATACGAAATTCGTGAGTTCTGAGAAATTTTGAGCCAAATATCCCGGGGGTTATTTGTTATCTGATGGTTCTGTGGGCTGGATTGCGGAGGCAGGGGCCGGCTTGAGCTTAAGCTTTTTGGCGTGCTCGCGCACCATGACCTCAAACATGTTGGTGAGGCTGCGGTGCTCGGCTGCGGCACAGCGCTCCCACAGGTCCCGGACCTCGGGGGTCATCTTGAGCGATGTCGCTTCTGTTTTGCTTTTGGGACGGGCCATAGTGAGTTATTTAGCATCATGCTTTTATGTTGCTAATGGATATACGTTATGTTACCAGATGAACAACCGCAGAAACTTCGATAACGGCGTCCAGCACCTGGGATATCCGATTTGCGGCCCGGCCCTTTACATTGAAGCCTAGCTCCAGGGAGTAGTGAAAGGACCATTCGTTCATGTTGGAGGAGCCGACGTAGCACTCGTCCTCGTCAACGCGCACCACTTTGGCATGAAACGTCTCGTTCCTGCCCGCCCTTTCTTGTGCAATTCTGAAGTCATAGACTTGTACGCCCAGCGCTTGGAGTTCAGGCAGGCGAGGCGCTACCGCCACGTCGAAGGGCCGGCGAGTAATCAGCTCGCGCCGTACGGCAGGTCCTGTCTCACCGAACAGCGCCAACAGCCGGTCCAGCCCAGAGCTGTCCACGAAGGGCGACATCACCGTAAACCGGCGCTGAGCACGATGCGCCAGGTCTATCAGCGCCTCGGCCGTGGTTTTGAGCCCCCGAAAGCCCTCGAGCGTTTTCTCCAGGGTGCCCGTGAACTGGCTCGGCTCGGCCGGCTTCGAGATGACGGCCGTCACTCGGTCCCGGTCTTCGTGAACGCGCTGGCGGTAAACGTTCAGCCCCCGAAGCATGAGCGCAAGGTCCGCAGCTACAGCCGGCGAGCACGACAGATGCCACTGACCCATGGATGCTTCATTGAAGACTGCTGCGCCAGCGCCGGCCCGTAGGGCGCGCGCGAGTTCCGGAAGCTTGGCCAGGGAGATGCCTGCCCTTCCCGCAAGGCTGCCCAGGGATGTTGGGCCCTGGAGCAGTCCTTTGCTCGCCAATTCCAGCACGGGCTCTAGCAGCTCAGAATGCTTGGCCAGCACTGCAAAGGTCGAGTCAAGCTGCGGCATGGGCGTGCGTCATGTCCAGGAAGCCAGGGATTTCCTGCCCTTGGTGGTCCTTGTCTTCCCGAGGGGCCGGTCCGCCACGCAGTACGGCGCGGGACAGCAGCTGGTTGCTCGCCAGGCACGACGTCTCGGGAATCATCACGCAGTCAGGGCAGGCCCCCGGCTTGTGCGGATTGGTGTCACACAGACTGCCGGAGCCGCACATGAGCGTCTTCGATGCCAGCAGGTGCTCCAGGAAGATGTTGTTAAAGTTGCGCCACAGCGCAGACAGGTTGCCCAGGTCCATCGTCGTGCCGTTGCGGTACACCACGAATGCCATATCGGCCGGGAACAGGTACTCGCTGAGCGAGCCTAGGTCCAGGCCCGAATACTCCGAAATGGACTTCATGAACACATGCGCATAGGTGTGCAGTAGCGTGTAGACGTAGCGGTACGTCGAGGCGGGCCCGGGGTGAAGCTCAGAAAAATACTTTCCGAAGGGCCGTGCCAGCTGAAGCAGGTGGGCGCCGAACTTCAGCGGGCCCACCGGGTCCCATTCGGGCAGGTCGCCAACACCGACTCCCTTGAGCCAGGTATAGACCAGTTCCGGGCGCAGCCGCACATAGATGGCTTCGTTGGCCTGCGTGACCACATAGACGGGCCGCTTGCCGTTACCCAAGGTGGGGAACAAGTTGAGCCGCACCGGATAGTGAACTGCCTGACCGCTGTCGTTCTTTTCAATCAGGGGCTCGCTGGACATCCGGGTAAAACCATGCGTGAATCGGCATAGGTCGAACTCCCGAATCAGGCCGATTTCTGCCATCCCCAGCAGTCCCATCAGGCGCGTCGTGGCCTGCTGCTGCTCCGTGCGCAGGGCCTCGGTGCTGGGCGACAAGTCCTTGTCCAGGTGGTTGAACCGCACAAAGGGCGCGCGCCCCTCTAGCCCCGCGGTTGCAGACAGCTTGCTTCGGTTCAGCGCTTCGTGCTCCACGGCCAGGGTGAAGGGGTCGTAGCGGCTGCCGAACTCGGCCCTGAGCTGCGCCTGGCTCAAGAGCAATGGCGGGATTTCGCGGTCTACGGGAATGAGCCCCGGGGTATTTCGCCAGTCCTGAGCCTTGTCCTCCAGGCTTTTTTCCAGCATCCGGGCCATGTCGGGGTTGGCCTGCATCAGCGGGTTGCTCAGCATCAGCGCAATACTTTCATAGTCCTGGACCTTGTGCCTGTGCTGCTCTCCGCCCGCGCGAAGCGTCTCGAGCATGCTCTGCGCCGTCGGCACGACGGCCCCCATCCCGTAGCGCTCCGCAACGAAAGCGGCCAGTTCCTGGTGCTTGCCCTCCTGCAGCAGCCGCAGCAGGCTGCTCTGCTCTTTTGAGAACACGACGAACTGCTCGGTGTGCGGATAGAACACAGCAGACGCCCGGTAGGAGATGGGCTCCATTCGCCGCCACCGCGGCGGCCTGGCCGTGCCCTGGTCACCCAGGAGTTCGGTGGTAACCGGGTCGTTTTGAATCCAGCTGTCGCCGTCTTTGTGACCTGCGTCGCACTGGAAGAACCACTGGCCGATGCGTGGCGAGTTGTCCCGCAGATAAAATTTTTCGCTGCCGCACCAGCATCGGCCCATCGGTTCGTGGAGATGACCGGGACGCTTTTCCGTGCTGGCACGCCATTCCCACCTGCCGGGGCTCGGCGGCTCCCAAGCTCCAGACCAGTGAATGAACACCACGTCCAGCTGGCGCCAGCGGCACTTTCCCGTGTGCTCGGGGCCCGTTGCACCGCAGGGCTCGCCCGCCAGGCCAGAGAGCCCGTCAGCTGCGGCCTTGACCGAAGTAAAACTTTTGAATCGCTGGCAAACGTTGCAGACAAAGGCCAGCGGCGCGGGAACGTAGCCCATCTGCAGTGGGTCCACCAGCTCGAAGCGGGACGGGGACGGGGCGTGGTACCGGCCTTCGCGCAGCAGCATGAGGTCAAGGCACTGCCCAGGCAATGCAGCGTGTTTGTCGGTGCCTCCAGTGCTGGCCCGGTTGAACCAGTTCTGCCAGACCTCGCGCACCCGCAGATGAATCTGCTCGGCCGTCTCCTTGGAGATATCCGCAGGCGTTTGCCGCTCTTGCTGGTCCGGGATGGCCAAGCAGGCGCCTAAGCCGCCCTCAAAGGTGAACAGTGCACCAGGCGCATAGGCCGTGGCAACCTGGCTTCGAGACCGGGTCATCGGAGGTGCCTTGGGCGGCTGAATCTCCGCGCCCGCCGTAGTCTTCGCCTTGTGTGAATAGCTCATTGTCCTTCTCCCCTTACGTCACTTTGCGCAACCCCATGCCGGATAAATATCATCACTTTGCGAGCGAGCTCGGTCTCCAGCCTCCTGCCGTTGAGGTCTTTTCCACCGAAATGGATATTGGCCATCTCATCGACATCGCGCAGGGAGGTCATCGGCCGGTTCATCACGCTGGTTTGCTCCCGGAAGTACTCGAACAGGCTCTGCTCTGCCTGCAGGTCGTTACTGGCCCAGCCGTTTAGCAAGTCATAAACTTTGTCCCGCACCAGTGCGCTGTAATGCTCTTTGCCCCCCGGTGCAAAATCTCCGTTATTCAGGCCAATGGCTCGCTCAATAAACCGGCACAGGCCGTCGACAAGCTTTTTCTTTGACGCCTCTTGCTTGAGTTCCCGGATGATGCTGGGAATCCAGTCCAGGCTCGCGACGTTTTCCTTGTCCTCAGGCTCCGCCCAGGTGATATCTGACATATACCGCACGCCGGTGAGATACGTCTGGATGAAACTGGGAAGTACGCGTTCGATGGCTTTGCCGGCCCAGCGGTCGATGGCCGCCGGCTGAACCATGCGCTCCAGGAATCGATGAAAGCTGTCGAACACTTCCACGATGTAGCGGTCCCGCCGGCGCTGCGGGGTGGGAATGAGCACAATGAAGCCCACATGCGTGCGTCCGACCCGAGAAGACGCCTGGATGTATTCGGCGATGTCCGAAGGCATGCCCGCAAAGAACATGGCGTTGAACTCATCGACGTCCACGCCGTGGGAGATAGAGGAAGTGGCAATGACCGAGCGCAGCACGTCGCCCAGCTCGCCCATGGGGTGCCCTGGCGCGGGCCGGCGCTGCGCGTCTTCGATGGTGTGCTGGATGTCCCCTTGGGACACCGAGCCCGAAATCAACTTGGTTTTCAAGTCGCCCATGGCAAGGCCCCGGTCGGCGTGCCGCTTTCGCGTCTCCTCAAACTCAGCTGCCATGATTTGGTCACCGCCCTTTTTGTTGGTGACGTAGGTCAGCGCGATGCGGTGCAAATCGATGAGCGTGGCCAATTCGGAGTCTGTGGCCGCTTCAAGCTGGGCGACGTACATCGCGCAGAGGGGGCCTTCTGAAACACCTGCCGTCAGCCGAGCGCGCAAAGCCTCAATTCGCGGCGTGTCCCCGGACGCCATCCCCATCAAGAACTCAGAAATAAGCGTGTGAAAGTTAGACAGCACCGACACCGTGGTCGCGGTATGAGGCCGCCCGTTGGTCATGAACGCCACATACACACGGCTCCAGCTTGCCCATTTTTCAATGTCACGGGGGGCAAAAGCAGCCCGCCCCGTGTCTTGAGGCGATGGCGCCTTCGGCCCGGCATAGAACGATTCGTACAGGCTTTGCCCCGGAAACGGGAACTGCATCGCAGGCACGGGGCGCTGGTATAGGTGCTCCATCTGACGCTGGGGCTCGGAGACCGTCGCAGAAGCTGCAATGACCTTGGCCCGCCGGCGTGTCTGCCCGTCTGGCTCGAACGTCACCAGTGCGTGCAGCGGCTTGCTCATCTCGGCCAAAATAGCGTCCAGCGCCGACTCAAACAGGCCCGCGAAGGTGCCCAGCGACTCGTCCAGCAAGTGCGCCTCGTCCTGAATCAGCAGGCTGGGAAAGGGGTCGTGAAACAGCTTGATGCCATCGGGATAGGCGGGAAACAGGCCCTCGCATCCGTGGGCTGCGGGGCCACCCGCGAATTCCTTGGGCTGCTGCGGCACCCGCAGCCGGCCCGTTGCCTTGTGCCGCCAGGGGGCGGCACCTAGCATGCCGTAAATACGGCGAAGGGTTTTCGCGGACTGGCCAATGAGCGCCAGCTTGTCAACGGTGCCAAGCAAAACGGACGGGGCCAGGTCGTAGATGTCACTGTCACAGATATAAAAGGGAAGGGGTTGCCAGCCTCCAATGTTTGAAGCGCAGCTGGCGCTGGTACAGACATGCGCCAGTGTGCCTCCGAGCGCCGGGAACAGGCGCAGGGCGGTGTCAGCCTTGCAAAAGGGGCAGTTCGGAATTTTGTTCCAGGCAGCTTTTTGCAGCTCGTAGTTCACGTCGGTCTGCAGCAGCTGAGCTTCACCTTTGGCGGTAGGGGGCTCCTTCTCCACGGGGGGGATGAGGTCCATGCCGGGTGCGCCGGGGTGATTGGGAGAGCCGCCGCTGCCGACCCAAAAGCCAATGGCAAACGCGTCGCCGCCATGCCCGTGCTTGCGGCGGACCAGCTCGGCCTTGGCCAGGACCCGGGCGCAGCGCTGGGCTTGCTGAATGGTGAGCAAGCGCAGCGGATAGCGCAGCATGGCGGTCACGCCCGTCTTTTTCCCCCTTAAGCGGTCAAAGAACAGGTTGAGCACCAGGAGTCCGAAAAACGCCTCGGATTTCCCCCCGCCCGTTGCGAAGTACAGCAAGGTCACCGTGTCGTCCCGCTCCCTGTCGAACTCATGACCAAAACACTTCATCCTGCTCGCAATAGCGGGCACGTTGGCCACGATGAAGGCAATCTGAAACAAACGCCAGGCGCCGCTGTCATCGGGAAACTTCTCCTTCATCAGCTCGGCCATGGTTTCGTTCATGGCGAGCCAAGCCTCATAGACCGCAGCCTTGTCGCTCGACTGCGGCCCCCGCTTCTTGGTCTTGTCCCACTCGGCCTTCGAATCCTTCAAGATTCGAAGGCCTGCGTGAATTGCTTGGATTTCCTTCTTCCAAGACTCTGTGTCTGCGGCAAAGCCGCCTTGCTCGCGCAGCAGGCTGGGGACGTCATCTGCCGAGAGGCCCTCTTGGAGATGCACCTTGCTGGGCAGTGTCGCCAGCCAGGCATTGAGCTCCTCGCCCAAGGGAAGCAAGCCGGCCAGGCCTTGCGGCTCGCTCAAAGCCCGGATGTGCGGGTTCACTGCGGTGTATGACTTAGGAACAATCCGCGGCTGGGTGTAGCGGGGCGACCAGGTTGTGCGCAGCGTCAGCACCAGGGGGTTCTCACTGTGCAGAACCTCAACGCCGCCGTTAAAGCCGGTGGCGGGGTAGTCCAGGTACTTGTTGTAGCGGTAGGACGCCTCCACCCGCCCGAGTTTGAGTGGCCGGTGCAGCGCGCGCGGCAAGGTCGCGGTAACGTCCACCTGAAACACCGCATCGTCCGTTTCGTCGCGACTCTTCTTCGGAGGCTCCGAACGATTCTCCAGCGACACATGGACGCTGGCGCGCACGGGGTCCAGCCAATCTGGCGAGACACGGGCGTCCCACCCTAGCTTAATCGCAGGCAAGGCGACAGGTTTGCCCGACGCACGTACTTTTTCCAAGAATGCAGCCCATCCCTTGTATTCAGACGGATAGACTTTGATGCCCGTGCGAAAGCCCCAGGCCAGCCCCTCTGGACTCGTCGCCCACGCCAGCAGAGCCGTGCCGATGGCGCCGTTGAGCGCGCTGGCCGCCAGTTCACAAGCTTCGCGCAATCCGCTCTTGTCCTGCTGGGGGTCCAGGATGAAAGTTGGCAGGGCATCATCCTGCGGCAAAGGCAGCCGGAGCCACTTGTGCGGAATGTCCATGGGCTGGAACTGGGAATCCTTGAGAGTCAGCTCTGGGGCTGAGGCCCCCGGCACCGTGAACCCTTCTTCCGCCGCGCCATCTTCCGCCACATTTGCGCTGGCCCCTTCTTCATCAGACGCATCCTCCGGTTCTTCGCTGAAAAGCGTTTTCAGGTCCCGTGGCAAGCCTAAATCCGCGTGAATCCGCGTGCGGATTTCGTCCTCGGCCGTCTTCCAGCCGGGGTGGTCCACCCGGCGCTTGTACGTGCCCATCATCTCAGCCCACTTTGCTTTCAACGCGGCAGACACCTTGGCCTGAAGGTCCCGGCGCGTGACATCGTTCAGGCGAAAACGCAGGACGCAGTCGGGCCGGGCCATGTCCTCTACCGAAGGCAAGACCCGCACGTAAACCTGTAGGCGGGGCTGGACAACGATAGGCCCCTGCCCGGACGTGCTGACCTGAAAGTCCAAGCCATGGGCACAGATTTGAATGGGCTGGGTGACCTCGTCACCTCCCGCCGCGCCGGCGGGCACAGGCAGTAAAAAGGCCGAGCTCAGCAAAGCGCGAGGCCGGGCCCCGAAAAGGACGCTGCCTTCGGGGCCGTGCCCGCTGATGCGCTGAAACGTCAGGTTCACCAAAGCGTCCACAACGGCTTCTTTCAGCGCTGTTGAAATCGTCAGCGGGTCGGCACGCATTAACAAGTCAGGCATTTACTTCCCTTGAGTGAGGTTTTTTGATGGCTTCGATGGAATACACGTTTTCCTCGGCACGAGAGAAAAGGTACGAAACGACTTTGGGCTTCATTTTTTTATGGACGACGACCGACTCGGGCTCCATCAGCATGTCGGAGTAGGCGTCCGAGACGCGGCGCCCGTCTGCCCGCCTTGCGCCCCGAAGGGGCTGGATGACAGCTTTCCAGAAATAGACAGTTTCCAAGGCACTAAACCCGATGACCTTTGCGAAGGCACTGAAGTGCGCGGCCTGCCGGGGCGCCTGGCTGGTCTGCTCCTGAAAATTTGCGCTCATATGGCCCGCTACGTCCAGCCAGTGCCGGATGGAACCCTCGGCGGGAAACCCTTGGGGTGCGTCTGGCGCAGCGATGAGCCGCTCGCGCAGCTCACGCGCCTGTTCGAGGAGCGTTGCCTTTTTCAAGGTCTCGGCAATACCGCGAAGTACCCGGTTATGGTAGTGATGAAGGGACGCCTCAAACTGCTTGTCGTGGCTAACGTCCACCCCCGCATCCCGCAGAGCTGCCTCGGTCGCTTCGCGCAGTTCACCGGACATGACGAAAAGGCGCTGACCGGCCTGCAGGTCCTGCACGCCCACGCCTCGAAATCCCCGGGTTTGTGTGTATCCGTAGAGGGGGTCGAAAATATAGACCTTCGCGCCCGGGCTGCGCCGCACGGACCGCCCGTTTTCCAGGACCAGTTCCCACGCGTCTGGGTCCTTGCTCTCCTCGTCCTGGCTTTGCGTGGCCAGTGCCTGCTCAAAGGAAAAGGTGGGAAGCACAAAGTCTTCGCGGGCAAGGAATTGGCGGTCACTTGGCTCGGGAAACTCCGGCAACTGCTTGAGCAGGCCCGTGACGCGGGGGGGCCAGGTCCTTGAAGGCGGGCATCGCGTCGATGACCGCCAGCGTGGCTTTGAGGTAAGCCGCGTTCCTGGTGGTGAGCAGCAAGTGCGTGCGCGCCGAAATCCCGTCCTCCAGTATCAGGCTGCGCAGCGAATTCTCATCAAGCCCGGCGAATACGACAGTCTCGTTCTCGCGCAGTCCCAGTTCTGCTGAAGGCGAGCCAGACACCACCATGCGCACGCGGTCCTTCAAAACCTCAAAACCTGCGCCTTGCGGATATCCGTCGTACGTTTCGAAATAGCGCTCGGCCAGACGCCTGGCCGTGGGCCGGGTAAACACCACGCAACAGCGCTCAGTGCCGCCTGTGTGCTTGTCCAGGAGATTGGCCAATTGCCGGGCAAACGGAGTGCCCTTTTCATACGCGAGCCACATCGCGTCGCACTTTTTAATCACGCCTTCAAGCCGCGTCTTGTCCGCATACCCTGGGTCCTGGAGGAGCACGCGCAACTTGGACCGATAGCTGGGCCAGGCGTATTGCTCCCGCACTGCCATGGGCATGCCGGTTTGATTGAGCCACTCCGAGAGAACGCGCGTGCTGGAGGGAAGCGCAGAGAGCTGGGACAGGTAACGCGACACCTTGCCCAGCAACTCTTGGCTGCCCGGGTTCGAAGTTGCCTTTTTCAGCCTGTCCACCTGGCCAATGAGCTTGGCAGCCTCAGTGTCGGTAAAGGCCACCTGTATGTCCCGGGCCTGGGGCGTCAGCGCCTCGGCCGCGCCGGCGGGGAGAAACCCGTCCTTTGTAATGGCGCACGGAAACCCATGCAGCGCCATCCCGGTGCTGCCAGCCGGCTGGGTCGCACCGCCGTTTTTAGCGCCGAGTCGAGCCATTTCCTGGACTAGCTGATTGCGCAAGTGCGGCTCGTCGGCAACGATGCAGATGCCGGGCCGCTGCGTGGGCCACACGTCAGCAACCACTTGGAGAAACCTCACCGTTGAGCGTAACCACTTTGGATTGTTCTTGCGCGCAGCCCGGGTGACATCGACCAAGATGGCATGGGGCGAGCCCAGCTTTTTAAGGCTTCGCAGTGCTTTTTCAAGGTCCTCGGCGCCGCTGCGCCAGCCAAGGGCGAACACGGCATCAGGTGCGTAATCTGGTGCGGAGAGGGCCGGGATGGCGTCCATGTTGAGCGCCCGGGTATGGTGCAGGTCTCCCAGCCGGGTTTTCAAGTTTTTGAGTAAGTCGCCCGCGCAGGAGGCCCATCCCTTGAATTCCTGGTCGGAATAATAGTGCGGCAGTATCTCCCCGATAGTGGGCTGCAGTGCTATGCCTGCGCCGCAACGAACGCTTCTGAGGGAGGTAAAAAAGGCGTCTTTTTCACGGCACGGCACTAAAACTTTGGGATTCACCTCGCGCGGGGGCTCGTAGAGCTCGGCGTACAGCTTGGCCAGCGCGAGGCGGTCGATTTGGGCGTGGTTCAGGTCCTGAAACACGTTGGCTCTGGCGGGATATATCAGCGTGCGGATTCCCCGTTTGTCTCCCTTGTGCCACCTTGAAATGGTGGAGACAGCGTGAAGGCATGCCAGGCTGCGCAGCGTACCGGGCCAGAGCAGGGCGACCTCCACCTTGTCGGCGGGAATTTGCAGGAGATGGCCGGCTAGCTGCTCAACGGTCTTGCTCACCGTTATCGGGGCATTGTCGATGTCTCGGTAAAGGTCAAAGCCAACCCCCGCGCGTGAGGGCTCGCCGGGGGACTCCTGCGGCAGGCCTGCCGACAGCCCGTGGCTAGGCTTCTCAGCGCGGGCCTTGGCCGGCAGCTCCCCCGGAGCTCCCGAGGACGGCTTGCCGCCAATGCGCAAGAGCCTGGCGATGTTCTCCTTCTTTTTCAGGAGGACGGCCTGCGTTTGCGTCAGTCTTTCTTTTTCAAGAGCAACCTGGTTCTGCATACGATTGACGGGATAGGACATGGTTAAGCTTTTTTTCTTAAGGTCACGGGGGCGGCCAATCCGAAAGCAATCCGTATGGCTTCATCAATGTCTTCGGTTCTGGACAAAGCCTCATCCAGTTCGCGGGGCGGTGGCAGGGGCAGCGCCAGCAGCTCCGACGTGGCAACATTTGAGGCGCCTGAAATCGAGCGATATAAGCGATTGATTGCCGCAGAGTTGAGCACCTTGGCCATGAGCGCCGGAGTCCACCGGTTGCCCGGCTGTGTCTGCAAAACGACCACATGGTTTTCCGCCACGAATCCTCCGTGTGCGGTTTGCCAGCACCGGGGCACCGGGGCCGCAATTAACCGGTGGGGCTGGTCGTTCGAGGTCAGCCGCTGCAGAACAACCGAAGGCAAGCTGATGACACTCGTGTGACCTAGGCTGGAGACTTCGATGAAATAATCCGTGCGGTTTTTCTTCTGAACACGGCCGTGGTCCAGCCCCTCCTTGGTGATATCGCCAGCCCAAAGGATTGGAACGACACAGCGGGGTGCATCCTCCATTGGCTTTTGCGGAAACCGTCGTCGTTTGTCCCGAAAGGCAACTAGGTGGCCAATTCTTGCGCTATAGCCAAAGTCACCCAAGCGAGCGGTTGACCGCTCGGCGCAGTCGAGCAACGAGGAGTCCGCGGTAGACCGGGGGATGGCCCAGGGTGCGCCGTTATTGCAGAGGCGATGCTTGCCAACGTTTTCGTAGGTGCCGCCTGGAGTCAGGATATGAATATCCGTCGGCATGGCCTCGTGCGTGAGGGTCGGCAGCGCTCTCAAAACGGAAATGACCGTTTCTTGCTCCACCGCAATGAACATGGAGGTGCGGTCGCTCAGCATGTCAATCTGCAAAATATGCGATAAATCCACAATGCGTGAGCGCAGCCTGGAAAAAGACGCTCCCGATAAAAAACTGGTCGGCGTGAGCAAGCCAATCAAGCCCCCGGGCTTGACCACGTTGAGCGCCTCGCGAATAAACAGCCCGTAGATATTGGGTTGGCTGCGGATGACATCTTGAAACTTCGAAGCGTAGCGCTGGGTTTCAGCTGCGTTGAGCTTTCGGTAGGGCGGATTGCAGATGACAACGTCCGGGGCTTGGTACTTCGAGGGGAGAGGTAACAGCCCGTCCTCGTTGCGCAGGTCAAAGTCGGGAAACCGCTGTGCAGCCTTGATGTGCGGGTACAGCGCCATCAGCAGAAATTGCCGGGATAGCGACAAGAGTGCATTGTCCAGGTCATTGCCGCTGAGCTGGCGTTCAATCCTTTTCAAGACCTCCCCCGAGGCAAGCCCGAGGCCCGCCAGCGCCTGGGCCATGCGCTGCGCCGTGGGGACCAGAAATGCCGCTCCTCCGCAGGCGGGGTCATGCCAGTGGCCCGTGGTCAGGGATGCGCCTTGCTGAACTAGGTCATCGATGACCCGGTCCGCAAGCTTAGGAGGCGTGAAATAGAGGGCTTGCTCCGTGCGGCGTTTTTCTCCCACCCATGTGGCATAGGCAGAAGCCAGCCAAAACGCAGCATCGTTAAAGCTTTGCTGCGAAAGCCACAGGGAAAATTTATTGACGTCATCCTTGAGCGGTAATTCACCAAGCTGGCGGGAGCCACGCTTTGCGAGCAAAGGGTAGGACTGTAGTTGCCAAGCATGAAGAACAGCTTCTACAAGTCTTTGAGGTCCATTTTCACTATCCTTAGCTAGCGTATCGAGTGATTTAACTAACGAGTTAAAACGTATTTTTGACGCTGGAATAACCATTTGTTATTTTTCTTTCTGACCAGAATGGGAGCACTTCTTCTTGTCGCGGCTCCAGGTTAAAGCTTCAGCCTTTCGCGTATCACCCAGGTGACTTTTTGAGGTAATTCGAAGCTTTTACACAGCTTTCATGCCTCCAAATTTTGCCAAAGCATTCTTCATTAATAGCGCGGCCAAATCTAAAAATTTTGATATGTCTTGAGTCACCAAGGCCTTAATCAGTTTTGTTCGGTATTTCTGTGGGTGCATTCGGCGGTGTAGAAAACTGCGGTGCTCGGCCGCGGCGCAGCGCTCCCACAAGTTCCGGACCTTGGGAGTCATCTTGAGCGATGTCGCTTCAGTTTTGCTTTTCGGTCGTGCCATGATGAGCGGTTTAGCGTATCCGTTTTATATTACCAATAGATATACGTTATAGCACACGCAACAAAAAGTACAGCACGATATTTCATGGATTTTCTCTGCAAGCCGAGCAGTGCTGGTGCGGATATTTTTTGAATGTGGAGTTTAGATTTTCTTGGCGTTGAACGATTGCCGCCGAATATGATGGAAGCTCAACTTTGGAGCCTGTCAAATGAACGGTGGGGTGGCAACTGGCGAAACGCGTGTGGCGGTACTCGTGGACTGCGACAACGTGACGCCGGAAATTTTGGAGTACGCCCTGCGCGTGATTGCCCAGTTCGGGCGCGTGGTGCTGCGCCGGGGCTACGGGAACCACACCACCCTGGCCAACAAGTGGCAAGAAGCGCTGGTTCGCCTGGCTTTCACACCTTGCTTGCAATACCAGTACGCCTCGGGCAAAAACACTGCTGACATTGCGCTGGCCCTGGACGCCCTGGAAGCCATGTTCGATAACCGGGCCGACACCTTTTGCCTGGTCACGAGCGATTCGGACTTTGCTTACCTGTGCCGCAAACTACGCGAGCGCGGGGCGACGGTCTGCATCATCGGGGAGGCGAAGACCCCTGACGCGCTGCGCAACGCGAGCGACCAGTTTTTCGAATGGGTACGGCCCGAGCCGCCAGCGGAGCTTGCACCCGACCCCTTGGAAAAAGCGCAGGCGAAGTGCATAGCCATGAAGCCGGAGCCTGCGAAGCTGGAATCGCCAAAACCTGCAATCAACCGCCGGCCCCGGTTCATCGTTGATGCGGTCACTTTGCTTGCCAGCGATACCTCGGAAGGCAAAATTGGCATGGGACTTTTAGGGCAGTACCTCAAACGCACCGACCCGGCTTTTTCGCCAAAACTCTACGGGCATTCCGGTTTGCTGGACATGGTCAAGACCTACGATTTACTGAAGTCTGAACAGGAAGTGGGGGGTCACTGGTCAGTAAGTTTGGCTCCGAAAAACGAACTTATTGACCTGCATTCCGGTGAAAGCTCTCTCCCGAAGAAGGTGACGAGCATTAGCTGAGAAGTTCAGGGTCTTTTCATGCAACAGCACGACCACACGCCAGCCTTCCTCCGGCGCACAGGGCTTCGAGTTTGCATTTGAATTCAGCCAGTACCCGGGAGTCGCTGACACCGTCGCATGCATGTGTCTGGATGAGATTGGCCCGGCACCATTCGGGCCAGT
>Ga0308165_1002183_pt1 | contig 24379 bp, 22 predicted proteins | sample PhyWR2_FD_201032 | JGI IMG/M metagenome (GOLD analysis project Ga0308165, IMG submission 201032) | Phyllosphere microbial communities from UC Gill Tract Community Farm, Albany, California, United States - DLSLW.R2 | ecosystem: Host-associated > Plants > Phyllosphere > Unclassified | place: USA... | reverse complement strand
CTCAACTGATGTACCATCACCATTGTTGGTGATCGAGAATAATGTTGGTGCCGAATTTTCAGTAGCAGCAAAAGGAAGTGTTAATGAACCTCCTGCATCTGATCCAGGCGCCCAGGTTGTGCCATTATATTTTAAAACCTGTCCGTTAACCGGAGCAATAGCTGCAACTGCAATATTCTGTATACCATTAACAACTGGATTAGGGTAATTTCCACTCAAATCGCCACCAGCAGCACCAGTTAGTGCACCCGCAGGGCCCGCTGGCCCAATAGCACCGGCCGGGCCCGTTGCGCCTACCGGACCTTGTGTTCCTTGAGCACCGCCTGGGCCAACAGGGCCTACTGCTCCTGTAGCTCCAGTTGGACCTACTGCTCCGGCCGGACCAATAGGTCCTATTGCACCTTGTGGTCCTACAGGTCCGGCAGCACCCGTTGCACCTGTTAAACCAATTGGGCCTGTTGCACCTGTTAGGCCTACTAATCCTTGTGGACCAATAGGACCTACAGCGCCTGTTGCCCCAGTTAGGCCGATGGGTCCTGTTGCACCCGCTGGGCCTACTAATCCTTGTGGACCAATAGGACCTATAGCGCCTATTGCTCCAGTAAGGCCGATAGGGCCTGTTGCACCCGCTGGGCCTAATAATCCTTGTGGACCAATAGGACCTACAGCGCCAGTTGCCCCAGTAAGGCCGATAGGACCGGTTGCACCTGCTGGGCCTACTAATCCTTGCGGACCTATGGCACCAGTTGCTCCGGTTGGTCCGGCGGGGCCTGTTGCACCTGCAGGTCCTGGATTACCAGTAGCTGCATATAAAGCAAATGGTACACTCATTAATTGTGTTGCTCCTAAATCTGTAAAAGCCCCACCGCCAATGGCCAGTTCGACTTTTAAATATTGGTTTGCATTTTGCCATGGTACACCCGCTAATGTGCCTGATGAGGGTGATCCTTTACCGATCTGTAAGGTAAAAAGACCTAAAGTATTTGTAATAAGATCGTGATTTTCTTGATATTGAACAGGGCCACTGGCACTTGTTCCAAGTATCGAGATCCTAACCTTTACATTTTGTTTAGCGAGTACAGTACCATCGTTATTACGGGCAACGGCTTGATAGTTGATCCCTGTAAGGCCGCTTTGGGCAGATACTTTTCCGAAAAAGATAAGGATAACCGCAATGATGAGCGTAAACTTTTTCATGTTAAATAATTTAAGGTGTAGAGGTGTTAGATGAATATTTTACTGTTTAGTAGTACTTTCTTGTTGCATTGGCGGCAGTTTAACCTCTGTTTTAGGCTCACCTTTATCTGGTTTGTTTTCCGATTCAGAAACCATTTTTACATTTGCCGTCGCTTTAATACTTTTTGCCGAAAAGGAACTTTTTGTATTGCCCTGATTATAATTTTGAAACAATCTTTGCTTGGTAGGCGTAGAAATATCTTTTTTTGGCGTTTCTTCTTTAGCCTTTAATTTTTCAATCTCTGTTAATTTATTCGGGAACAGTGTATTGATGGTCGATTTTTGAGCTTTCGCATTTGCGATACCAATCACAGTTAGCATCAACAAGAAGAATAACTTTTTCATTTTTTATAGATTGTTTATTGAGGTTTAATATTAATCAATGGAATAACTTAAAGTAAATTTAATGCCGTTTCTAAGCACATAACGCCTTGCTGTTGGGGCAACATAACTCATGTCGAACTGGATAGCTTTTACCCTTAAGCCAAGGCCAACTGAAAAGTGCTGTCTGTTCCCTTTCTCGGGGTCTTCGTAAAAATACCCGGTTCGAAGAAAAAACTGGTTCATGTAAGCAAATTCCATCCCGCCTGCAATGGTAAATTCGGATATTTCCTCTCTGAAGCCACCTGGAGCATCAAAAAGAGAGGTAAACAAGGCACTCGGTACACTTCTGCTTGGATCTTTTCCTTTTTCAATTTCATTGGTTGTTATGCCATTGGCATCCACTTTATACTTTGGGGGAGAAGGCACCATTAGTTTGTTCACATCTAAAAGAAAGGTAAGGCTGTTCGATTTGCTTTTTAACAGCGTATACCCTCCTCCAATGCGTAAATTCATAGGTAGAAATGATTCGCCTGATGAGGCTGAAGAGTATTTTAATTTGGTGCCAATATTAGTTAAACTCACTCCCCAGGCATAACGGGAGGTATTTAAAGTCTTTTCTGAATACACGCTGATATCGGCGGCATAGGCATTAACAGGGTTTACCTGCAAACCATTAAAAGTTCCATTACCCAAATCACTCCTGATAAAACGACCCGTTAGTGCAATGGCAAAATTATCTCCGAATTTTCTCGAATAGGTACCGTCGATAGCAAATTCGTTGGCATTGTACTGCTGCAGAAGTACAGCGTTTTCATCACGGAAATTAATATTTCCCTGATCGAAATACCGTAGTGAAACACCAATTACCTCTTTCTCATTTAACTGGTGGTAAGCATTTAAATTGCCAAGATGAAGATTCTTATCAATTTCCATCATCCACGGCACATAAGAAACACTGATGCCTGTTTTATTGGCAAAAGAAAGTTTTGCCCCATTAATAAAATTAGAATTTGCATCGCTGGTTAATCCTGTTCCGGCCTCGCCAACGCCTGAGTTTCGGGCATCAGGGCTGATTAATAAAAAGGATGCGCCAGTAGTTACGGTACTGTATTGATTCTGAAGCTGAGCATTTGCGTAATCAACCGAACAAAGCAAAATCAGTACAATGCATGCAGTTTTGATAAGCGTTTTCATGGACGTATTTTAGATTGTTAGGAATATTTTATTGAATAATCAGCTTTTCAGAAAATGTTCTATAGTTAACGTAAAGCACTACGTGGTATACTCCGGAGGCGAGTCCGTTTAATGGGATCACATATTCTATTTTTCCAGCCAAACTGGTAACCGAGCTCGAATGCACAATTTGGCCGGCATTGTTAACCAGGTTAATAATCACTTTGCCATCAGTAAGTAAATCGAAATCCACTTTAGTTTTGCCAACTGCTGGGTTTGGGTAAACGCGCATGTTACCAACGGCATTTGGAACAAAGTTCGATGCCGTATTTTCTGGTTGCTGGAAACCTTGGGTAAGCATAATGCCCGCACTTTGAAGCGTTAGGGTAGCTACTTCGCCAACGGTAAATTGAACCAATGTGTTACCCACCTGAGCACTCCCGCCTGTACTGGCCACCACACTGCGGGTAAGTGCCGCCTGACCATAGGATTTAAATAAGCACAGGAAAAAAATTAAGGAAAGTAGAAATACCTTTTTCATAGAGCGCTGGAAAGTTTGTTTAGTTATGGTTTATAGAATAAGCATTCTATAATTTCAGCCATAATTTTTCATCTCCCAATAGGTAGAAAGGATGAGTGTTAATGGATGACCATTACAAATTGACAGAAAGCAATCTGTTATTTCAATACGCTTTTTACGGTATTTTTTGAGCAGTGGGGGATTACTGTAATCCGAGAAAGGCCTTATTCTCTAAGGCGTATTTAACCAGCGAAGCGGTGTTATTTAAATTAAGTTTATAAAAGATGTTTTTACGATGCGTATCAACTGTTCTGGTACTTAAGAAAAGCAGATCCGCAATTTCAGCGTTGGTATTGCCATCGATAATAAGGCTAACAATTTCAATTTCGCGGGAAGAAAGGATGTGTTTGTTCTTTTTATCTGGGAATTTATGATTACTTAAAAATTCTTCAAGGATATTTTCCAAACCGTCTGATACATAATAATTTCCTTGATAAACACAATCAATTGCATTAAAAAGGTGTTTATCGTCAGTGTTTTTAAAAAGGTAACCTTTTGCCCCGGCATCAAACATGTTCAGCACATTCCTCTTGTCATTCAGCATGGAAAGTATAATTACCTTAATCTCAGGGTAATCGGATTTTATAACCTCAAGGGTTTGATAACCGTTTAAAATCGGCATATTGATGTCCAACAATATTACATCAGGTCTTTCATTTTTAATGAGATCGATCACTTCTGCACCATTATTGGCCACCGCAATTACCTTAAAATCGCTTCTAACAGCTAGAATAAGTTTTAGTCCGTTAATTAATACCTTATGATCGTCTGCAATTAATAGCTTAATCATTAATTTTAAATTTTAAAATCCTTTTCAAGTTTATGGTAATGGTAACGGCAACGCCCCTTCCTATTGCGGTATCAATGTCTAATTCTGCCTTTATGGCTTTAATATGCGCTTCAATATTAAACAAGCCGTAACCTCTTTTTGCGGTATGAAAATCGTAGCCTTTACCGTCATCTTCGTAAAGTAAAATCAATTTTTCGTTTCGGTTGATGATTACGATGTAAATATTTTTCGCCGCTGCATGTTTAATGGTATTGTTGATCAGTTCCTGGCAGATTCTGTAAATGGCATACTCTGGCATACTTTTAAGGGCAACATTAAAACCGGAATGATCGAAATGAATTTTGATAATGCCTAGTTTGTTGATACTTTCGATCAGATCATCCATTGAAGTAACCAAACCGTTTTCATCAATCGTTTTCGGACTCAAATTAATCAACGTTGTTCTTAACACATTCACGGATGAATCGATGTATTCTGTCGATAATTTTCGCAGTTCACCACCATCAATCATTTTATTAATATCACCTGCCAAAAGATAGTGTTTTAACGAGGATAGTTTTAACCCCAGTTCATCGTGCAAATCATCGGCTATTCTTTTTCGATCTGCTTTCTGGAAGTTGATCATCTGCCGCAATTGCACTACCTGGAGATGTTTTACCCATCTTAAATAAATAAAGAGGATGATTAATGAAATAATAATCAGACCAACAATGCACACAATAATGAACCAGCTCTTTTGCCAAAAAGGGGCACTGATTGCTATCGATAGAATGGTTTTTTCATTGCTGTAAACATCAGTGAGTACAAGTTTAAACTTGCCTGAGGGCATATTGGGAAACCTGATACTATTGCTGCCTAGAACACTCACCTTTTTATTGTCATAGCCGATCATTTGATAAACTATTTTTCTTTGCGTAGGGTTAACGAAATCCATCGTACTAAATGCAATTGTGATGGTGTTTTCATCATGATGAAGTTTTAAGCTTTTGGTTGTAATGGGGTTGCCTATGCTCTGGTAGATTTGATCATTAACCAGAATTTCAGTAATCTGAGGTTTAGCGCGACTGGTATACACATCCGATTTTTTGGGATCGATTACATTTATTCCGTTGATACCACCAAAGGCCAATAACCCATCTTTTAATCGTAATGCTGCATTGGGGTTAAAAACCATACTTTGCAAACCATCACTAATGCTATACCGGCTGTGGACATTGTTTTTTGTATTGTAAAAGTATAAGCCATTGTTGGTTGCCACCCATAGGTTTTTATTTAGATCGGCTAAAACACTGCTGCAATTTAGATCCATCAAGGCCGATTTTTCTATGGTACTTGTGGCCGAATTAAATTTTAAGATACCCGAAGTTGTTGCCAAATAATTGATTTTATCAACCGTAACGCTACCATTTATACCATAAGGAGATCTTGTAATTTCTTTGATAAAGGAAAACTTTCCATTTGTTAAACGGGCAAGATATATAGAGGTGTAATAGGTTTGGATGATGACTTGATCGGTACCTGTAGGAATTATCCTTTGGGTATTTGGCCATGATACGGCATGGTTAATGCCCTCGTCCATTTCGAAATAAAGCTCCTTTCTCTGTTTAATGATTAGCTTGGCAATACCATATTCGGTTGCCGCAAATAAGTCTGTTCCGATTTTCAGAATTTGATTAATTTGAGCTTTCCCATTCAGTTTCTTGGAAAAAATGGTCTTTAAAGCCGTAAATGTTTGCTTCCTGCGGTCATAAATAAAAAACTGACCATTAGAAAGCCCAATCAAAACTTTATTGTTATCCAGCTCAACCAAATGAAAAATTCCAAGTTTTAAGAACTCATGTTTGATGGGTTTTGTTAAATCAACATTGTAAATTAATAGTCCAGATGCTTTTGTTCCGCACCAAAATTCTCCGTTTTGGGTTTTTAAGATTACACTTATATCATTTTCAAAGTTCGGAGACCCAATATCTGATTTATCGAGATACCTGGAAAAAATAACCTTGTTTAAGTTCGTATAATCGAGGCCATAACCATTGATACCTAAAAACAGGTTTTGTTTTTGATCGATATAAATTTTTCGGATGTAATTACCTGATAGGCTAAACGAATTGTCGGATTGGTGTTTGTATTCTGCAAAAAACTTTTTGGTATCTAAATCAAACAGAAGTAAACCATTGCTTCTGGTGCCAATAATGAGCCAGGGTTTATTTGGGTATTTTGCAATGGCTGTTACCGAAATACTCTTGCTGGTTTTACAGTTGTTAAAAAGTTCATGCTTTTTTGTTTTGATGTTTAGTTTTATCAATCCCTTATCACTTCCCAGCCAAAGCAGGCTATCTGATGCAAAATAAACATCTTCGATATGACTGTTCAGCTTTTCATCTGTGCTGTTCATGAAAAACTCCTGAATGTGTTTTTCCTTAACATCATCAACCTGATTGATGTAAATACCTTTTACCCCCCTGCTGATAAACCAATCTAACTTACCGTAAAACGGAACCCGACTAAACTGGTACCCATTGGAGTAGGTTGTTATGTAGGTAGTAGTACTATCTTTATTGTTGTATTTATAAACATTGCCAGCCAAATAAACCCAAAGGTTTTGTTGCTGATCAATATAAAATGGGAACGAATAATAATTATCGGTCAATTGGGTGCCTTTTTTAAAACTGTAAAGTTTAAAGTTGTCCTGTACACGGATATATTTTACAAGGTTACTTTGTGAACCGATCACTAGATCTCCATTTTTATCCTCAATAATGTTGGTGATGTAATTGCCTGGAAAAGCGGCCGAGTTAGTTTTCTTTTTATAAGTGATACAGGTTTTGCCATCAAAACGGTTCAAGCCATTTTCGGTGCCAATCCATAAAAAGCCATCTTTATCCGTATGTAATGCCCTTACGATTGGGTCGCTTAAACCGTCTTCCAGCGTAAGGTGTTTGAATAATAAATTGGGGGTATTTTGAGCGGAAACAGATAGATATAGGAAAATAAAACAAAAAATAGCACATAACCTTGTTGTCGAACTTAATCTGCAAGTGGGATTAATTAGGTGCATGAGACGTTTTGGTTGAGATGATTTAAGGATTTAAATATATAAAAATATACTACTCTGTCAGTTTTATATTTGCTGATCATAAGCGGGTTAGGTAACTAAACACAATAAAAAGGCCGTTAAAATAAAAAAGCATATATTTGCCTTGCTCAAAGGGGTGCTTTTTGATTATGCAATTTCTGTTGCGATCAATTGGCTGAGATTATACCCATTTAGAGAGGTTTAAGCCAAAAGGTTTAAGGTATAGGGTCCGGCCTTACACCTCAAACCTCACACCTCCTAATGAACCTGATGCGGGTAATGCCGACGTAGGAAGAGGTTAAGATATACCGTACTGTTTCGCCCTGAAAGCAGTCATCAATTATTTTTTACCTGCCTTTAGGCAAATTATTGTAGATGAATTTTCAAGATTGGTTTAAGCTTTTTCAGGAGCAGATTTTACACACTTCCTTAATAGAATGGTTGGCTGTAGGTTTTGGGGTTTCTGAAGTTTTATTGGCAAAAAAAAATAGTATCTGGCTTTATCCAACAGGGATAATTTCTATTCTCCTGTCGATGTTTTTATTATTGAATGTAAAGTTATATGCAGAAACACTTTTAAGTATTTATTACTTGGTAATGAGTGTTTATGGTTGGGTAATCTGGAAAAAGAGAAAATTGGATGGAGAGAACCAGGTATCATGGTCGAGCAATAGAGAATTAACCATTGCAGTTTTGATTTCAGTGGTCGGTTTTGGAGTGCTTTATCTTATATTAAGGCATTACACCGATTCGGATGTACCTTTATTCGATGCATTTGTTTCATCTACCGCCTGGGCGGGGATGTGGCTGTTGGCCAAGCGTAAAATAGAAAACTGGATTTTTCTCAATATCTCCAATATTGTAGCTATCCCACTATTATTCCACAAAAAACTTCCATTAATGGCCTGTTTAACCACTTTTTTATTTACTGTGGCCATCTTTGGGTTTCTAGACTGGAAAAAGATCATCAATAAGAGCAGGTTAAAACTGGCTTAATTACTGTAACATGCAAGAAACATTAACAAGCACCTGGCAGTACAAGGTGAAAGCATATGCTGCACTTTCAGAAGAAATGGGAAAACTTCATCCCGAAATTTTGGAATTGGCTTACCAGGAAAATTGGTTCAAACTTTTTGTGCCTGAAGTTTATGGAGGACCGAACAAAAAACTTCCTGAAATTTTAAGGTTAGAAGAAGAACTAGCTGAGGCCGACGGCAGTTTAGGCTGGACAATTACCCTTTGTGCAGGAGCCGCTTGGTTTGCAGGGTTTTTAAATCCAGAACTTGCTGCAGAAATTTTTGCCGATCGCGAAGTTTGTTTCGCAGGCAGTGGGGCTGTTGGTGGCGAGGCCATTCAAACAGAAACAGGTTATCTGTTAAATGGAAATTGGAATTACGCCAGTGGTGCTTTGCATGCCACCATATTTACAGCCAATTGTATACTTAAAAATGAAAAGGGCGATGATCTTTTGGATGAGCAGGGAGTGCCTGAGATTATATCGTTTATCCTTAAAAAAGAAGAAGTAAATATCCTAGCTGGGTGGTCTTACTTTGGTTTAATTGCTACCGGAAGTCATGCTTTTGAAGTAAAAGATTTACATGTACCCAAAAACAGAACATTTAAGATTAACGAGGATATCGAAATAGCAGATTCGGGTTTTGATTATCCCTTTTTACAGCTCGCAGAAACCACGCTAACCGCAAATACCTTAGGGATGACGAAGCATTTTATTAAGCTGGCTGAAGAGGCCTTTAATTTACGCACAGGACTAAAAAGATATACCGATGAGCAAGTTTTGTTTTTTAATGATGAATTAAATCGCTGCAAGGAAGAAATTCAAAACCTCCGTACAAATTTCTATAATGCATTTGATGAATCTTGGAGTGCGTTAATGGATAACGGTGAAGTTGCAGCGCATACCCTAGCCGAGGTAAGTGCTGCCAGCAGAAAATTGGCTCATGCCTGTTGGAAAGTTACCTCTAAACTATTTCCTTACTGTGGTTTAGCGGCAGCAAAAAAAGAATCAGAAATTAACCGCGTTTGGCGGGATATACATACAGCAAGTCAGCACGCTTTACTCACTTTTGAAATTTAATTATTCCAGGAGTTCAGGTTTAATCTTATCCCTAAAGTCTTTAGCAAATTTATTTAGTTTTGGCTGTATCACAAATGCGCAGTAAGGTTTGCCCTGGTTGTCGCTGAAATAATTTTGGTGGTAATCTTCTGCCTCATAAAATTCGGCCATGGGTAAAAGTTCAGTAACAATTTCTTTGTCGAATACATTTTCACGATTTAGGTCAGCGATCATTTGCTCAGCCAGTTTTTTTTGATCCTCATTTTCATAAAAAATTACTGAGCGGTATTGAGTGCCTACATCATTACCCTGCCTGTTTAAGGTGGTTGGATTGTGCGTTTTAAAGAATATCAATAAAAGTTCGCTGAAAGAAACTATATTTTCATCGAAAATAATTCTTACCACTTCCGCATGTCCGGTGTTGCCATTACAAATTTCCATGTAAGTAGGATGCTTTAATTCGCCACCCATATATCCTGATGTAACCTGGCTAACCCCATTTAACGTTTGGAAAACGGCTTCGGTGCACCAAAAGCAGCCTCCGCCAAATATTGCTGTTTGCATATACTACCTATCTAAAATCTATTCCAACTTTTTAAATCAATCAAAAAAAGACATTTTTTTGATATTCAAGGTATGTTTAATGATCGATTATTCCTGTAAGTTTTAATTTTTAATTAACAAGCATCTAATATAGAATAGAAGCAGTAAAATGCTAACTAAAACCTATATGTGAAGAAAGTTGAATAAATAAAACGCCAGCGATTTAATCGCTGGCGTTTTGCATATATAAATAAGAGAATAGTTATAAGTGTAGTTGGCAATTATGTGCTATAAACTAAAGTGTTTTTGATTTTATTTTCTTAAGCTCCGATTCTAATTGCACTGTAGAGGCTTTTTCATTCTTTGCTTTGTTTATTGCAATTTCTTGTGTTTTAATAGCTTCTTCGTTGTAACCTAACCGATAAAGAATATGTGCTAAAGTATCATAATATCCAGCCATTGGATTCAATTCTATAGATCTTCTACTCCAGATCATAGCCTTGCTCAGGTAATTAAGATTTTTTGTGCCAATTTCATAAAATTTCCAAGCTGCGTTATTTAATTCGTTAGCGTAAGAGTTTGATGAACTTCTAAAAGAAACAACTGATTGTGTGTAAACAATTTTTCCGCCAGCTTTTTTTAAACTGTCCATTTTTTCTTTCGAAATTGATGGTTTATTTGAGGTAGGGAAATGATTTTTTGTGAAAACTTCACGTTCTCTTGTTTCAATTTTTTTTATGCTGTCAGCACTAATATTCATGTAAAAGTTATCATAAAAGTAACTTGCTGTCCTTAAGTAACTTGTTGTGTCTTTAACTGTGCTGTAATACCATAAAAGCTGGTTATTGTAGGCTTTTTCTCCACCTCTGTAATCTTTATTCCATGTGCTTCTTGCAAAATTAGCACCAGCGTAAGCTTTAAGTATGTTTTTATTCTTGGCAGCATCTGCCAAAGTGTTAGCAATAATGGCATTATTAATTGCAACTCTTTTTTGAACCGGCTCGGTTTTATATATACTATCAATAATTTTTCGATTGGTATAAGCGAGTTTATAAGCATTTCCATCGCTGTAAGGGCCGGCCTCTAGGATGTATAGTATGTTTTGATAATTGTTAAAATCTCCAATCCTTAGATTATTTGCGTATTGTTCAATAAGTTCTGCGTTGTTCGTTATCCCAACTTTCTTTCTTTCATCAATTAGTCTTACCAGCGAAGCATTATTGTTTTTGTCAGCATTAAACTCTGTTTCCAAATCAGCAATAGACTTGCTTTTGAATGCTTGCAAAGCCTTTTCGATAATTGAGGTATATTTTTGCTTATCAGGAGAGTTGCCAAAATCTTTAAAAAATACTTCTTTGTTTGAGCGGAGAAAAACATAAGCTGGAAATGACCTTATATTTGATTTGCTAAGTATTGATCTGATGGTGGTATCCATCATAGTAGTTTTAAAAACAACAAAGTTTTCATTTACGCTATTGATTACTTCCTGATCTTCTAAACCTGATTTAAAATTAACTTTTACATTCGGTGGTAAATTGGTTGGTTTGGATATTCCAATTACATCGACAATAAGTAATATAGGTTTTTTAGATAAAGATGATTGCTCTAAAGCTGTTTTTAGTGATTTTGAAGTTTTTAATTCTTGAGCTATACCGGATGTATAGGCAAAAAAGAGTACGCAGGTAAGCGTGATCAGATTTTTCATTTTGAGAGCGGATTATTTGATTAAACTAGTAACGCCCCCGATGTAAAATCGGGGGCGTTATGTATATTATTGATATTGGATATATATCGGTTTTGGTGTAAGTTTTAATAACTCTTCCGGAGTCATCAAACGTTTAGGATCTTTCTTTAAATCGTTTTTGTAAAACAATTTAAATCCTGTAAACTGTACCGGCTCGCCTTGTATAAAGTGGCGATAGGTGCCTTTTTTCAATTCAGGTTCGCCCCATCCATCCATGTGTACTACAACCTGAACTTCCGGACGCAGTTTAATGCTTGCCGAATTGGTTACCATTTTCTTAGTAAAACGGTGTAATACAAATACTTTTGGAGGTAAGTTGTGTTTTTTAACAATATCAGCTAAGTATCCTGTTACATAGTTTACATCAGCAGCATCATAAGTACCAATCTTTTTTCCAGGCAAAGTTCCATCTTTCATTGAAAATTCTGGGTCGATACCTAAATGAACGTAAGGTAGCTCTAAGTATTTTTCGATATGTGGCAATTCTGCTTTAATCGTACTCAACGCTACCTGAAGATCTAAAAATACAATGGTATTGGGTTGCATTTTGGCGATTGTCAATACAGAATCAATCTGTTTATTGCCCATTCTGTTGATGTATTTTCCATCTTTGCCTGGTGTTCCACTTGCTACAGCAGCAATATAGTGTAAGCCAGGTTGTACTGGTGTAGAAGGATCTGCTTTTTCCCAGTGTTTTACTTCTGCATTTAAGCGTTGCCACATTTCTTTAGGTGCATATTCGCCCAGTGCGCCCATTTTTTTTGAGTGTAGGTTGCCATAATAAACAACAATACGTTTAAATGGCAATATGGCTCCAGCTAAAGGATAAGGTTGTTTTTTTACCGGCCATCTTCCAGTTGTATCGCCGTTTGCCAGTTTTTTCACCAAAGAATCGTAAAGTTTCGGATCAACAGGCTTCATTACATTTGCTGTTGAATCGGTTTTCTTTTTTGTAGAATCAGAAGAGAAGATTTTACCAATACCGTTGCTGCTCTTACCGTCTGAATTACAGTTGGCAAACAAGCTGATTGCGGCAAAACCAAGTATAAGTGTGCCTGCTAATTGAGGGAATTTCATAGATTGTTATAGATAATTAAAATTTAGAACAGTTTTCCGGTTCTGTTGCGATGAAAGTAGGTCGGAAATCTGGTAGTTTAAAATAAAGTAATCAACATTTACACATTGCAGAATTTGCCAAAAACACCCAATGGCAATTTAATGCCCGATGTAGCCTGGAGAAAAAGTTCTCCAGTTTCGAGGTTTTTAACCGAAGGGAATGATGTACGGATTAAATTTTCTACGATTACTGAAGAGAAACCAAGTGAATAAGTATTGAGGATCAAAAAATGTTCTTTTTCGTCCAGTAACTGTACAACATCCTGCATCATTTCCTGGATATGGTCTTCCAATTTCCATTTTTCGCCGTTTGGTCCATGCCCATATGCTGGTGGATCTAAAATGATTCCATTGTATTTTTTGCCTCTCTTTAATTCCTTTTTCACGAATTTTAAAGCGTCTTCAACCATCCATCGGGTATCTTTCAAGCCAGAAAGTTCCTGGTTTTCATTTGCCCAGGTAACCACTTGTTTAATCGAATCAACATGGGTGGTTTCTGCACCGGCCGCATTGGCAATTAGTGATGCAGCGCCCGTGTAAGCAAAAAGATTTAAAACTTTAGGCTGTGGTGTTTTAAATTTCTTAATTGATGAAGATATAAAATCCCAGTTTACGGCTTGCTCCGGGAATACACCAACATGTTTAAAAGAAGTTAAACCTAAACGAAGTTTAATGGCTACTTCGTCGTTTTTATATTCTACATGCCAACGATCGGGGATAGATAAATTTTTCTTAACCCATTCGCCCGAAGTTGCCGAACGGCCCCTGAAAGTAATGTTAGCAGTTTTTTTCCAATCCTGTTCCGAATATGTTTTTTTCCATACCGCCTGAGGTTCAGGACGGATAAGGGTAACATTTCCAAAACGTTCTAATTTTTCAAAATCCCCGCAATCAATCAGTTCATAATCTTTCCAGTGTGTTGGGGCAAGTAATTGTATCATTTGTTATTTATGTAGGTCGTCATTGCGAGGCACGAAGCAATCTTAATGCGATAGATATACAGAAGGAGATTGCTTCGTGCCTCGCAATGACGATTTTATTTATTGGAAATTTAGCGGTTCGTTAAAATCATCAGAAATATAAAGAATTGTACCTTTTGCAGCACCATATAAGCTTTTTGGTTCTTCAACAATGTTTGATTCTTCGCTTTTCGACTTTGGAAAACTCTTCGAATGTTTGGCTTTTAAAAAATCAATAAAATCTTCTACCACGTTTACCATGCTTTCTGGTAAGGTTTCCAATTTGTGAATGATGTTTTTTGTGGCCGTAGTCATATACAAATATAAGAATTTTCTTAAAACTTATCTTTTGCGGCTTTCATAAAGCGGCTGGCGAATACGAAATCGTTTAATTCTTTAATATCGGTATGCGCAATCTCTTTGTTACTGCCTTCCCAGAATTTTTTTCCTTCGTGTAAGAACAAAATATAATCGCCAATACCCATCACCGAGTTCATATCATGTGTTACCACAATAGTGGTTGTTTTGTATTCTTCGGTAAGTTCCTGTATCAGTTCATCAATAACGATCGAAGTTTTTGGATCTAAACCAGAGTTAGGTTCATCGCAGAACAAATATTTCGGGTTCATCGAAATGGCACGTGCAATACCTACGCGTTTTTTCATTCCTCCCGATAATTCGGCAGGGAACAATTTGTTTTTGCCTGCAAGATTAACCCTTTCCAAACAAAAGTTTACGCGCTCAATTTTTTCTTTTCTACTTTGATCGGTAAACATATTTAAAGGAAACATGATGTTTTCTTCAACAGTCATACTATCAAATAAAGCCGATCCCTGAAAAAGCATGCCGATTTCTTTACGCACTTCAATCCGTTGCTCGTAGGTCATTGGTGTAAAATCGCGACCATCGTACAATACCGAACCCGAATCTGGTTGGTGTAAGCCCACCATGCATTTTAGCAAAGTAGTTTTTCCCGATCCAGAACCACCAATAATTAAATTGGTAACACCTTCTTCAAACTTTCCGGAAATGCCCTGTAATACGTCGTTACCAGAAAATGATTTATAAATATCTTTAATTTCGATCATTACAATAAAAGTTGAGTCACTAAATAATCGCAAACAAGAATCGAGATACAGCTAATAACAACTGCTCTTGTACTTGCCTGAGAAACCTCTAAAGCACCACCACGAACATAAAAACCTTCGTAAGCCGGAACTGATGTAATAATGAAACCAAATACAAATGCCTTTACCAATGCAACTACAATTGTATATGGATTAAAATCAGTTGTAATACCCTGAATGTATTCTGCAGGAGTAACAGCACCAGAAATAGAACCACCAATGTAACCACCCGTAATACTTAAAAACATAGAAATGATTACCAACATAGGTACCATGGTTATGCCTGAAATAATTTTAGGGAGAATTAAGTAGCCTGGAGCATTAATACCCATAATTTCCAAAGCATCAATTTGTTCGGTAACACGCATCGAGCCAATTTCTGATGAAATGGCCGAGCCAATTTTCCCAGCCAATACAATTGCGCTAATGGTTGGACTTAACTCTAAAATGCTCGAATCTCTGTTTACAGAACCGATAATAGTTTTGGGGATGAAATCACTAACCAACTGGAAAGCAATTTGTAAAGTCATTACTGCACCAATAAAAGTAGATATAATGGCAATCAGACCTAATGAGCCTACGCCAACATAATCCATTTGTTTGGCGATTTCTTTCAGGTATATTTTCAGTTTTTCCGGCTTTCTGAATACAGACTTGAGTAGCAGGATGTATCTGCCGAAATTGGTAAAATTCATTCCGTATGTATTTGCTTAATTTAAATGATCATTCTTATACTACTACAAAGAAACGATAAAAAAGTTGTCGCTCTTCGCTAATTACAAAAATATTCGTGGTTTTGAATATAAATATGGTTTTTTGTCAACAAAAATTAAACCACAAAGAATGAAAGCTGTAATAACCGGAGCAACTAAAGGAATTGGCAGAGCTATTGCGATTAAATTGGCGCAAAATGGATATGATTTAATTTTAGTGGCAAGAGGATTGCAAGATCTTGATGTACTTAAACAAGAACTTACACCTTTCGGGAATGCCGTTTTTACCCACGCTGCAGATTTTTCCGTTAAGGAAGAAGTTTATACGTTTCTAAATTTAGTAACTGCGGGTTTTGATGACGTTATGGTGTTGGTTAACAATGTGGGGACTTTTTTGCCTGGAAATATGCTCGATGAAGATGATGAAACTTTCGAAAAACAACAGCATCTAAACATTAACGCAGGCTACTACATCAGCAAATTTTTTGGAAAAAAAATGCGTTCAGCAAAGCGTGGCCACATATTCAACATCTGTTCAGTAGCCAGTAAAGCACCTGTAAAAAATGGTGGCAGTTATAGTGTAACAAAAGCAGCGATGTTAAGTCTTAATCATGTATTGCGGCAAGAGTTGGCCCCTCACAACGTTAAAGTAACTGCGTTTTTGCCAGGCTCTACAAAAACTTCATCTTGGGAAGGAACAAGCATCCCTGACGAAAAATTTGTACAGCCTGAAGATATTGCAGAAACATTATTCACCATTTTAAACTTAAGTAAAGGTGTAAACGTAGATGAGGTTTTGATTACCCCGCTTGATTTTTAACACAAAATGAACAACGTTATGGAAAAGAAGCTTTTTAGAAACGAACACGATAAGATGATTGCCGGTGTAGCTTCGGGACTTGCAGATTACATGCAGGTGGAAGTTACCATAATTAGATTATTGTTTGCATTATCTGCTATATTTATGGCTGGAGGTGGCTTAATCGCCTATATAGTGATGTGGATTATTGTTCCGGTAAATAACGATCCGGCAGCAAGGTTCTCAAAATTTAATGATTACTTCGGCAATAAAACACCAAATACGCCGCCATTTGGAAGCGCCGATCCATTTGCCGCACCTACAAACCAAAGAAATGCGAACTGGACACAACCTGTTGACGGCACAACAAAAACACCATTTGAAACACAGGCCGATTTCGGTAAGTTCAATAAATCGAATGATACGGGCCGTACCATTGGCGGATTGCTCTTACTGGTAATCGGATGCTTTTTTCTGATGCGCGAAATGGATTTTATACCCGATTGGTTTAGTATCCGTAATTTATTCAGGTACATGTGGCCATTAATATTTATCGCCTTAGGTGTAAGTATTATCGCTAAATCAAAAAGAAAGAACGATTGGGCAGCTTTTCAGAGCCAACAAGAAGCAGAGCAACAAAAAACTGCCGATTTTTCTGAAGCCGTTGTAGAAAACGAAGCTACAACACCCGTTAACAAAGACGACAATTCAACAAACGCTAACCCTCAAGTATAAATAAAATGAAATTAGATAGATTAATTTGGGGTATCATCCTGCTTTTTATCGGCGGTGTACTTCTACTCGAAAACTTTGAAGTAATCAATTTTTATTGGCGTAACGTTTGGAGCTTTTGGCCAGTATTTTTAATTATTGCAGGCTTAAATATCCTGTTCAATAAAAACAACTCGCAAACAGGGAGCATGATTTCTATCGGTGTTCTGGTTGTGGCCTTATCCTTCCTTTTTTATAAAGGACAGCAGGTGCCAGAACATGGTAACTGGTGGGGGCGCCATTTTAAAAAAGATATCGATGCCAATATCGACCGCAATGATAATGACAACGATAATGATAACGACGATGATGATCAGGATACCACATCCTTTCACTCGAACCTGTCAGAGCCATTTGTAGCTACAGATAATGCCAAGAAAACGGTATTAAATATTTCGGGTGGAGGAATCTCATTTAATCTGGATGGCGAAACTTCCGACTTGATTAATGCTGATGTAAAGAAAAAACATGGTAATTTTTCGTTAAAAAAAGTGCTTACCGATAGTGCAACGGTGCTTACTTTCCAAATGGATGATAAAAAGAACAAATGGAATTTTGGTGATGGTGGTAACGATGTTGATTTTAAATTAAATAAAGCAGCCAACTGGGATATTTTAATGAAACTTGGTGCTGGGGAAGCAAACTTTGATTTTGCCGATTACAAAGTACGTACTTTTCGTTTTGATGGGGGAGCAGCAGCACTCGACATTAAATTTGGAGATTTGTTGCCAATAACCGATGTAATCGTTAAATCAGGCGTAGCCGATGTTAAAATTAAAGTGCCTACCAATTCGGGTTGTAGAATTAAAACTAAAACGGGGTTATCAGCAAAAGATTTCGACGATTTTGAGAAATTAAGCGACGGTGTTTACGAAACTTCGAACTATAAAACCTCTGCCAAAAAAATCTTTATCAATTTAGATGGCGGATTGAGTAACTTTGAGGTGAGTAGATACTAGGGAGCTTGAAGGTTAGAAGGTAGAAGGCGTAAGGCTAAGACTTCATTAACGGAATCTTTATAAAATGCTGATCTTACAATCCTAAAATCTCATAATCCTGATCCAATCTAATGAATCCTGATCAATACACAGTTGTAATTAATGGTAAACCACAGGGGCCGTATAGTTCAACAGAGCTGAAAGATTTAAACATCACAGCGAATACTTTTATACGTAAACCCGGAATGGACGATTATAAAGAAGCTCATGCAATTTCCGAATTGCGTGAGCTTTTGGGTTTTAGCTATCAAAAAACCGCCCCCCAATACTTTGCAGCTTTCGATCAGCGCTTACTGGCAACAGTAATTGATCATTTTATTATTTTTGGATTTTACACAGTCGTTATTTTAACGAGTTTTATCTTTATCGAAGGCAAAGATCAACGCATGATGGCATTTTTAATTCCCTTTCCATCCATATTTATCATTAAACTCATTTATGGCAGCATTGCCGAGGCAGCTAAAAATCAGGCAACCATTGGCAAAAAACTACTCAGTATTAAAGTAACCGATTTAGAAGGCAGTAGGGTGTCTTTTGGAGTTTCTATAGTGAGAAATTTTTCTAAAATTTTATCCGTAATTCCTGTTTTCTTTGGTTACCTGTACAGTTTCCTCAATAAGAAAAACCAATGTTGGCATGATATTGCCGCCAATACGCTCGTGATAAAGGACAGGCTAATTTGATTGGAAAAGCAGGGCTAGTGCATCAATTATAGCTAGTCGGGCTGTACGCTATATCTTTGGCTGGCCTTCAACTACGCTCAGGCTGACAGCCAAAAGGATGCCGCTTCCATCCCGTTTATGAAACCTGGGTTGGTGCTAAGATGCCAAACCCACCCACCGCTAAAAAATAAACCCGATTGAAGCGATAGCGCCCGATTTCCTTCTAATCGGGACTAAAGCCGAAAGCGAGGCTGCATTAGCCAGGCAATACTGCCATTGCTTTTCAGAAAAAACAAATTTTCCCTTTATAAATCAACCGATTTAATTACAACATTCCAACATTAAAACATTCCAACAATCCTTATCTTTGCAAACAGATGGAAAATATATTGGCAAAACATGATTTAGCTGGCGGATATTGCAACAGTTTAACAACTTATTCTAGGTATTTAACCCGCGAAGTTAACATAGGTGATATTGCATTGGGAGGGCATAATCCGATCCGGATTCAATCGATGACCACTACCGATACCATGGATACCCTAGGTACTGTAGAGCAGACCATCCGCATGGTAGAATCTGGTTGCGAGTATGTGCGTATCACTGCGCCGAGCATTAAAGAAGCCGAAAATCTGGCCAATATTAAAAAAGAACTCCGTTTTCGCGGTTACAATGTTCCATTAATTGCTGATATCCATTTTACGCCAAATGCTGCCGAAATGGCCGCCAGGATTGTAGAAAAGGTACGTGTTAACCCAGGTAACTACGCAGATAAAAAGAAATTCGAAAATATAGAATATACGCAAGATGCTTATAACGCAGAGCTATCCAGGATTTATAAAAAGTTTATCCCATTAGTCAAAATCTGTAAAGAGTATGGTACGGCCATGCGCATCGGTACCAATCACGGTTCACTTTCCGACAGGATTATGAGCCATTACGGCGATACCCCACGTGGAATGGTAGAATCGGCAATGGAATTTATCCGCATGTGTGAAGACCAGAACTATTATAACCTGGTGATTTCGATGAAAGCCAGCAATACCCAAGTAATGGTGCAGGCATACCGTTTATTGGTAGAAACCATGGCGAAAGAAGGAATGAACTACCCGCTGCATTTGGGTGTTACCGAAGCTGGTGACGGTGAAGACGGTCGCATTAAATCGGCCGTTGGTATTGGAACTTTATTAGAAGATGGATTGGGCGATACCATCCGTGTTTCATTAACCGAGGATCCTGAATTTGAAGCCCCAGTTGCAAAAGCCCTGGCAGACCGCTACTCGAAAAGGAGTTCGGAGCTTGGAATTCAGAGTTTTGAGTCGTCTGCAAAGGTCCCAACTCCCGACTCCCAACGCCCAACTTATTCCCCTTACGAATACAACCGCCGCATTACTACTCCAGTTCAGCATATCGGTGGCCATCATCATCCGGTTGTAATGATCGATGTTTCCAAAGAAAACTTAAAAGATCCTTACTTTTTAAGTTCGGTAGGCTATAACTACAGTGCCGGTCTGGATAAATACAATTTAGCCGATCAGGCTTGTGATTTGGCTTTTTTAGGAGATAACTTGCCATCTTTCTCTTTCCCAGGAAATTTAAAACAGGTTTACAATTACCAAACCTGGCTAAAACTTCAGGATAAGAACAATTGCCACCCTTTATTTTCGCTCGAAGAGTTTAATCAGGGAGCTCATAAAGATGAATTATTAAACTTTGTTGAAGTTGATGCCGGAACCTTCCAGCCTTCCAAACTTCCAACCTTTCAACCTAATGTCGTTTTAATCCTCAAAACTTCAGCATCGCATGGAATGGCCGAACAAAGGGCATTTTTTGTTTCATTACAAAAACAGAACATACAAATTCCAGTGATTATTAAGAGAACCTATCAGGATGCTGATGCAGATCATTTAATGCTGTATGCCGCAACCGATATTGGTGCGCTATTTACCGATGGTTTTGGAGATGGTATTTGGATTGATTCTGAAGGTCAAAATCTATCCTTAATTAATTCTACCAGTTTTGGGATTTTACAGGCCACCCGTACGCGTATCAGTAAAACAGAATATATTTCTTGCCCGAGCTGTGGTAGAACACTTTTCGATTTACAAGAAACCACACAGCTGATCCGATCACGTACGGATCATTTAAAGGGCATAAAAATCGGTATTATGGGCTGTATTGTAAACGGACCAGGTGAGATGGCCGATGCCGATTATGGTTATGTAGGTACCGGCCCAGATAAAATTACTTTATACCGGGGCAAAGAAGTGGTTAAGAAAAATGTAACTACAGCTTACGCGCTGGATGAACTGATCGACATCATCAAAGATGATGGAAATTGGGTAGAAAAGGTTTAATGATCTAAAAGTACCCAGGTCTGTGTCATCACAGACCAGTATGATGTGTCATTTTATTTTCGGTCTGTGAGGACACAGACCGAGGAGTTATCCTCATAATTTGTGTCTCGCAAACCATTTTACTTTATTTAGTGCCACTTAAATTTCTGATCAATAAATCCTAAATTGCCTTAATGAATATCCCGGAGTTTCAATCCATTTTTAACGAACTTAGAAACTGGCTCGCTGGCAAAGGCCTGACTGGTGGCGAACTGATTTATTTTTATTTCTTTATCGGACTGGTTGGGGTGGTGCTGTTTCTATTCATCACCATATTTGTAACCCGTCAGGTTTTTATTGGGGTGGTAAAAAGTGCTAAAACCAAGTCCGATTGGCAAAAGGCCTTGTTCGAATTCCGTGTGTTTAGGGCATTTGCCTTAATTTTTGGCGCTTATATCATTTATAATGTTGTTCCCTATCTTTTTATTGATTTTAAAAACTGGCTCTTTTACGCCCTGATTTTTGCTAAAATCTACATGGTTTTAGCCGTGATGTTTGCCATAAATGCATTTTTAAATGCTTTGGTTTCCATCATGGAATCATCAAAGAAATATGCCGATAAACCCATCAGGAGTTATAAACAGGTAGCTAAAATTGTATTCTACATTGTTGGTTTTGTTTTAATCTTGTCGATTATCCTTGGCGAATCGCCATTATATGTTTTCGGCGGTTTCGGAGCAGTTACCGCTGTTTTTATTCTGGTTTTTAGAGATCCAATTTTAGGTTTTGTGGCTTCGGTGCAAATGAGTGCCATTGATCTGGTAAGGGTAGGCGATTGGATTACGGTAGAAAAATACGGTGCCGACGGTGAGGTAACCGAGATTAATTTAACCACCATTAAAGTGCGGAATTGGGATAAAACCGTAACCATTGTACCCAGTTATGCCATTGTGAGCGAATCGTTCAAAAATTGGCGCGCCATGGAAGAAAGTGAAGGCCGGAGGATTAAAAGACACATTAATATTAAAATTTCGAGCATTAAATTTTGCGACGAAGAATTGATCGGAAGGTTACAAAGCATCGATTTTCTGAAAGATTACCTCAAAGAAACACAAACTTTTATCGAGCGTTATAATGCCGAAAACACGGTAAATCCGAACAATTTGGTTAACGGCCGGCATATGACCAACATTGGAACTTTTAGGGTGTATGCAGAGAAATACCTGGAGAGCAATCCACACATTAACACCGATTTAACCTTTATGGTGCGCCAGTTGCAAGCCACAGAAAACGGACTTCCAATCGAGATCTACGTATTCTCCAAGGAAAAGGGATTGAAACGTTTCGAAGAAGTGGCCGCCGATATTTTCGATCATTTATTGGCTGCGGTACCGTATTTCGACCTTGAGATTTTCCAAAGCCCGAGCGGCAGCGATATGCGTAATTTTGTGAGTAGAGGGGATTAATATTTATTCATAACGTTTAATTTTAGTGTATTTGCCAAATGGGATCGTCATGCTGAATTTATTTCAGCATCTTTCTAGCTGATAGACCCTGAAATAAATTCAGGGTGACGATCGTGAATTAAGGACTATTCTTCACCCAAAAATATCAAAACCTTTTCGCAAACCTTAAATAAAAGCGGTGGCAAAGTTTCGTTTGCATAAGGTTGCGTAGCGCCATAAACATGGTTGGCGCCTTCAATTTTAACCAATCTGCTAGCTGGATTAGCTTCAGCCAAAATCTGTGCAGTTTCGAAAGGAACATTTACATCATCATCACCATGAATAATTAACCAGGGAATGTTTATCCTTTTGGCAGCATCTAGAATATTCAATGCGGCTGAATTTTCTTCCAAATCTGCTAATAAAGTTACGTTTAAAGGCATCTGTTCTTTGGTGCGGGCATTAGTAACAAAGATTTTTCCATTCTTTTTCCATTCTGCTTCCTGTTCCTTTTTCCAGAGACTATTAAAATCGGCAATAGCGCTCCAGGTAATCAGTTTGTTAATCCTTAAATCGTTTGCTGCTTCAATAATACACAAGCCACCGCCACGACTATGCCCAATTAAATTTACCTTAGTTGTTGAACCGTAAGCTTTTTTAATATAATCGAGCACCGCATTTAAATCAAATAATTCTTTCGATACAGTATTGCTGGCAAAGGCATCTATATCAGTTACATCTTTAGGATCATTAACAGGTACACCGCTATGTGATAAATTGAATTTTATGTAACGGTAACCATTGCTGGCAAAATACCTGGCCACTAAATTATGTGCTCCCCAATCTTTAAAACCTTTAAATCCATGTACAAAAAGTATGATGGGGGTATTTGGATTTTTCTCATCAAAAGTGATATCGCCGATAATTAATTTTCCGTCAGCACCGCTAAGGCTAAAATTGCTTTGTGTAATCATAAGTTTAAGGAGTTGATCTAAAATATAAACCTACGAAATCTAATTTTGTTGTGTGTTTTATGCAATAACTTGATGATATATTTATAGCGCTTGATGCAGGGAAACCTTTAATAGAACCAGAGACAGATGTTACCTAAACCCGATAGAAGTGAAAATACTTTTTGGTGCAATTACCCTCAATATGCTGTCGTGCTGAGGAACGAAGCATCTGCAACCAATGAAAAAGATTCTTCGTTCCTCAGAATGACAGAAGTTTAAAAAGATTGCAACGAATAGCGGGGACTAACCTAAAGGTGAAATGCTGGCTTTGCTTTTCAAATTAAAGAAATCGTTAGACTGTTTTTTTGTAATAATACCAGGCCCAGCCTATAAACAATAACTGAAAAGGCAACCTTGCCCACGCTATAAATGGCGTTACCAATATTTTTCCTAAAATAAATGGCGCCATCTGGATCATGTAGATATGGGCAGGCAAAAATGCGATCAACATCAGGATAATCAGTAGCGCTGCCAACTTTCTGGTCTTTGCAAACAGTAGTAAAAGCCCTAACACGATTTCTATTATCCCTGAAAAGTAAATTAAAAAGCCAGGTACAGGCAACCATTTTGGCATGATTACGTAATATACTGCAGTGGATAAAAAATGGTTACATCCGGCTAGAACATAGAAAATGGCATATGCCCAGAGAAAAAACGTGCGAATTGCTTTATTCATGAAATCAATATAGTAAATTAATCGCCAGGCGTCTCTATTTAAAACCGTTCTAAATTGATGTAAATTACAGGTTAATGACAGTCACATGCCTTCGCGCTGTTACTTTTGTATCCCGATAATAGTTAATAACGGAAGCACTTGGAATATTTAAAAGTAATAGCTTTTACGCATCACCACATCGACCTGAAATCTTTAGGGAAATTAGTTATTTGTGATCAGAGTTT
>Ga0308165_1002182_pt1 | contig 24385 bp, 24 predicted proteins | sample PhyWR2_FD_201032 | JGI IMG/M metagenome (GOLD analysis project Ga0308165, IMG submission 201032) | Phyllosphere microbial communities from UC Gill Tract Community Farm, Albany, California, United States - DLSLW.R2 | ecosystem: Host-associated > Plants > Phyllosphere > Unclassified | place: USA... | reverse complement strand
TCTTATCTGTGGTGTATCGTTTACGAATAATCCCTTTAAACTGTTTTATATCCTGGCAAAGGTTCCCCTTTGCATTGCGGTGTTCGTGCCACTACCGCAGGACTCGAGACATAAAGCTTTGCTCCCTGTTAGCTTGTGTTCTGCCAGAAAGACCTCTTTCGTCCATATATCGGCGAATATGTTTTGCGGCAGCCACTGACGACGTTTCTTTCCCTGCATAGCCCTCACTTTCGTTGTACTATAGTACGACTATGATGAAATTGTGTTACAGCCAGCCAGGACAGGGTGTGTTGTGATGCCAGGAGGAAGCAGTAATGACCCAGGGGCCACTCAGTGAAGATGAAATTGAATGGATTGATGAGGTATTGGCAAAGTACGGTACCTCGGACTCGGTAATTGATGCAGCGGAGCTGGACGGTTTACTGACGGCATTGCTATCCGTGCGTGACGCTTTTGAGCCAGCTCAGCTATGGCAGGCTCTATGGGGTAGTAGTACCTTACCCGAGTGGGAGACTGAAGCCGAGCGAGTACGCTTTGAAGGGCTGGTTTATCAGCATCAACAAGATATTGCCGAACGTCTGGAATTCTACCCGACACAGTTTGAACCTCTGTTTGGCAGCGACGAAGTGGATAACCGCGAAATCGTACTGGTGGAAGAGTGGTGTTATGGTTATATGCGCGGAGTGATGCTGACGAATCATGTTGATCTGCCTGAGGATCTGCGTCCAGCCCTTGCTGTTATTGCCCTGCACGGTATAGAAGAGAATGTCGTGACGATAAATCAGATGTCACCAGCCGCTTTTCTCGACAGCCTTGACCAGATCAAACCCGCCGTATTGCGTTTGTATCACTACTGGCAACGCAGTAATAGCGGTCAGGTATTACACTGATAGCGCAGTTATGCTTTAAGTGTTCTGAGGTTTTTATACGAAGGATGCTGAAGTATAGCGTTTAGTCATGTGGGGAAGAGAGTGAATTACTGTACCCGGCAGTCAGTTCAATGACTCTGGGTGAAAATGCTATTTTGCAGGCTGAATTAGCCTGCAAAATAGAGAAGATAGCTTAGGACTGAGAGTCCAGAGTAGCCAGTTCTTTATCGATGAAGTACAAACCATCACCGCTGGTACCCACCAGGCTGAGTTTATCCAGCACAGATTTAAACAGTTTCTCTTCTTCGTGCTGCTCAGCAACATACCACTGCAGGAAATTAAACGTCGGATAATCTTGTGAAGTCATTGCCGCATGTGCAAGCTCATTAATTTGACTTGTAATTAATTGCTCATGCTCGTAGGTGGCTTTAAATAAAGCATCTAACGAAGTATATTCACTATAAGGTGATGGAATAGCATTAATTTGTGGCATATTTCCAGTGTCATTCAAATAAGCGAACAGACGTTGCATATGCGTCATTTCTTCTTGAGCGTGACGGCGCAGAAAAGCGGCTGCACCTTCAAAACTATGGTAGCTACACCATGCGCTCATCTGCTGATACAGCAGGGACGAAAAGAGCTCAAGATTCATTTGCTCATTGAGCTTTTCGATCATGTCTTTTTTTAACATATGTCACTCCATAAATACGGCAGATAATATATATAACACTCTAGGTATTTATTTGCAGAAAAGCAAATGAAATGTTGCAATTATTAATTAAATGAGAATGCTTGTTAATACTGTTTTTTAATTAAATATATTGCTAATACTAATGAGAATTACTCTTGTTATATATTTTATAAAATATTCAGCGGGGAATATAATAATCAAAAATAAAAATATGCTGAATAAACAAGCATGTCTTCGACCATAAAAGAAGACTGATGGCGGCTGCCGGGCAAAAATAAATTCTCTCCAGGGCATTTACCTCGTCAGTAAGCTGTGGCTAAATGCTTTTCTTTCAACATTATTAGTAATTATTAGTAACATGAATATTCTTCATTTTGTCCTTGCTCTGTTTGTTATCCTTGGCCTTGCCTGGCTGGTGAGTTTTGACCGCAAAACCATTCGCATTCGCTATTTATTACAACTCATCATCATCGAAGGTCTGCTGGCGTTCTTCTTCCTGAATTCAGATAGCGGATTAGGCATCATCAACGGTGTATCTGGCTTTTTCGGTCATTTGCTGTCATTTGCCGCAGAGGGTAGTGATTTTGTTTTTGGCGGGATGAGTAAAGCCGGACTGGCATTTATTTTCCTCGGGGTGCTATGTCCGATAATATTTATCTCGGCGCTGATCGGTATTTTGCAACATTTTCGTATTTTACCCGTCATCATTCGTGTGGTGGGCCTGCTGCTGTCGAAAGTGAACGGTATGGGGAAACTTGAGTCATTTAACTCAATCAGTTCATTGATCCTTGGGCAGTCAGAAAACTTTATCGTCTACAAAGGAGTACTGGCAGACTTAAGCTCTCGTCGCCTGTTCACTATGGCGGCAACTGCGATGTCAACAGTGTCACTGGCTATTGTCGGTGCCTATATGACGATGCTGGAGCCTAAATATGTGGTTGCAGCGCTGATCCTTAATATGTTCAGTACTTTTATCATCTTAACCATAATCAACCCAACACGTCCGGGCACTGAAGAGCCTGAAATCAAACTTGAAAAGCTGCATGAGTCGCAAAGTTTCTTTGAAATGCTGGGTGAGTATATTCTTGCCGGTTTTAAAGTTGCGATGATTATTCTGGCAATGTTGATTGGTTTTATCGCTTTAATCAGTGCGGTTAACGCGCTATTTGCGATGGTCTTTGGTCTGAGTTTTCAGCAGATACTTGGCTATGTTTTCTATCCTTTTGCCTGGCTGGTCGGGATACCACATGCTGATGCTCTGGCTGCTGCCGGTATTATGGCGACAAAACTGGTGGCTAATGAGTTTGTGGCGATGATTGAGTTACAAAAAATCATGACCACCTTATCACCGCGTGGTCTGGGCATTTTGTCAGTCTTCTTGGTCTCATTTGCTAACTTTGCGTCAATTGGTATCGTTGCTGGGGCAATTAAAGGTCTGAACGAACATCAGGGAAATGTGGTGTCACGTTTTGGTTTACGTCTGGTTTATGGCGCTACGCTGGTGAGTCTGCTGTCAGCAGCATTTGCCGGGCTGGTACTGTAACCTTCGAGCGAGAGGGAAGGGGTCTGTTCCCTCTCGCCTAAAAATGACTCAGCTGGCGATTAAAATGCCACACACACTTGCTGGTCAACACGCATTACCGAGTCCTGGTTAAAACGTGACTGATAAGTGCTGCGCAATTTTTCAACTTTATTGTTACTTTCGACATCACTTCCGTGAATAAGCATTAAGGCTTTGCTCGATTCCCGCGCCAGTTTTCCATCATTCCCCAGCCACTGTCCGTTGGCATTAAATACGGTTAGCCCGTCGCGAAAGCGTGGAGTGACATCATTATCGACAAACTGCTGCCATTCAGTCACGGTAATCTCAGGTCCTGCCGGGCGATTGAGGCCAAAATAGAGCGTACTTTGCGTCATTGTATCACCTACGACACAAGGTGCAGGTGTCTTCACCGGCGTATTGGTTACGCCGGTACAACCGCTCAAAAATAGCATCAGAGCACCTGTGAATGTTGTTTTATAAAATGTCATTATTTACCCGTCTGACTCTCGTCTTATCGCTTCGGTGGTGAAAGTAATAGCTTCATTAAAACGATTGATAATATGTTTAATCATTTGTCTATCAAATTACACCTTAATATACCAGGCAAATCATCCATAAGCAGCATGGTGGCTGGCTAGTTGCTCAAATTGCCAACAGTCGGGGTGTTTTCTGGAATATAGAGGTCAGAACCGCAGAGGAAAGCAGTAGATAACGGAAAATAATAATGACGAGAGACCCGTCTGAGCCTGAGCCGGCCACGGTATGTATCAGGACATACTGTGGAGAAGCTGGCGACTCACGATACGGGTCGATACCGCAGACGATATTAAGGGCTATTACCAGTTACTGGTGATAACAGAATAGGGCGTCCCACTCGAGCCTCGACACTGATAGTCCAGTAATACGTCATAGTTCAGACATTGTGGGCCACTAAATACGGTACAGGTCTTGGTTTCACCATAAGATAATGCTGTTGAATAGCCCCATTTCTGGCATTGCTGAGCAGCGGTCGATTGCGTCAGTAATTCATCTATTTTCCCACTGTTAAAGGGCAGCAAACTATACCCCAGACGAACGACTCCAGCAGTAGGATCAGTGCTGACAATGTCAGGTGTTTTATTTAACGAGCACCCGCCGAGCAGCAGAGTGGTAATTAACAGGTAACGATACTTCATCTTTATTGATACCTCAGTCAGAATAGTCTCAGGGTAGCACGTGAGATAAATGAAGAAAGAATTCTTACTGGGACCAGCAGCGATTAATTATTGTTTTGATTTAAAATATTAAGTTAAGTGAAATTATCTCCCGCATATTCTTTGCTCCTGACAGTACATCATTCGTTCACCCAGGATGGTGGTGGCAGCAAAAGGTAAGCGTCGCTTTAATTATTAAAATAATATTTTATTAAATTTGGATTTTTTAAGATGGTGATATACCCCTATCAGACAAGTGAAAATGCCATTTTTTAACCACCATCCGATCTCTATTTATCTCGTCTTATCACTAATATTTTGCAGAACGCTAAAGCGGTATTTTTTGTGATAACAGGAGATGTACTTTCACGACTTCATGCAAAAAGTTGATTGGGGAATTGAATATTCGTTATTAACTTGATGCCCTATTCTGAACCGATAAAAACGGTTGTCTCAGGACTGTACTTCCAGGCATGTTTCTTCGGGAATTCAGGCCATCATTCTGTACCCGGATCATTTGACGTACGGCCGTTAAAGAAAAATAACATTATGGTGTTCAGTATCAGGATAGCGCTATAATTCAGCCTTAACCTGGTGGAGATCTTTATCATGACGCAACAAGTAAATAAACCTGAACTGAGCGAACGACAGAAGGACGAACTTGACGAGATGGCTCTGGACAGAGTTCAGGCAATGAACAGCGACGAATATTTATGTCAGCAAATTGATCAGAAGGTTCAGGCGATGGAAGAACATCTGAAAGAGTATTTTCATCTGCGTTTTTTCGCCCATCAGAATAAATCATCAGGTTCATAACCCCTGCCGTCAGAACGCATTTATTCTGCCTGGTAATTGAATGGAGAGCGGAGAGTCGTTTTTATTCCCTGTCATCGCCCGGTTGGTTGCTTCATCGCGAACAGAGCAGGTAGACTGTCGGGCGAATAATACAGGAGAAGAAGTATGGCTGAACAATTTTCTGCCGATCAGGAGCTAGTTTCTGATGTTGTGGCATGCCAGTTAGTAATAAAGCAAATTCTGGATGTGATTGATATTATTGCTCCGGTAGAAGTCCGGGACAAGATGGCGAGTCAGTTAAAGTCCATTGATTTTTCCAGACATCCTGCAGCGGCTGATCCAGTCACTCAGCGTGCTATTCAGAAAGCGATAGCGCTTATTGAACTCAAATTTTCCCCACAACAAGATGCACACTAATTACTGCGTGTATTAGTCTCTCAAGAGGGCGTGCATTTAGCCCGTTCCTCTTCTTTTTCAACACGTTTCTTCTCAATCCACTCACTATACCTGTAAATGTATGGAGTCATTACTCCAGCAGATTATCTCTGTCATATCATTTATCACCGGGTCTAATTTTATTTTTATCTGAAAAGTATTCTTTATCTTCTGGTGAAATAATTGGAGCTTATTGGATTTTTTTAGGAAGTCAAAGTAAGTATCAGGCTATAAAAAACGCCATTTAGTTTCCTGGTTGCATCTGGGAATATTGGTTTATTGTTGATTTATTATTGCATAGATGATGATGGGATGTTGTTATTTGGTTGTTTGAAAAGTGTTCTCTGCAACATTACCTTTGGTATTGATAACATTATGATGGTTTCGCATAGAACCATAGAATTTATGCGCCTAAAAACGAGTGACTTTACTGTTAAATTTTAATGATTAACTCTATGAAGATATCAGGGCATTTTATCCTGATAGTTAAGTTGTTCTTATGAAATAAACTGAATGGATTTATCTGAGGCACTCAGACAGTCGCTGTGCTGACTTGCTTAGCATGATCAGAAATTAAAAATTCATAAAAAATGCCCATAATTAATTAACTAATCACCAATAATGATTAAACATTAGCCATAATGAGTCGGATTTATGACTTTACACCTAATAATAACGGATGAAGCGTAATCGATCATAAATTCTTGAAAGAGGCATTTATGAACTATGTTGCTAAAAAATATAGCTAATTTAAGTAAAAGTTATTCTGACGAATAATAAATAATCTCTGAGTGGCAAAGAACAATTCTCTGATCAACATTTAGTCAAATGGCAAGCTACACTGATGATTCAATTAGAAAATACTTGATCATTTGTGTGATGCTGATCACATAACTTTCAAAATCGCAGCATGTTTCATTGTATGTGCTACGAGCTACGAGTAGAGTGCGCCTCGATTAGGATAAATCTTAAATTTCAAGTCTTGGATAACGAAAAAAGTACTCCTTGCTGGAAATAATCAGTCCGTTTCAAACTGTGGTTCTGTAGTTATTGAGCGTTATCGGGATGTTTTACTGGCTGTTTAATGGCTTGCTGTCCCGGGTAACAGTCTCAAAGTAATGGGGCGATTGTTACTATTCTTATCTCTTCAGGGGATAAGAATAAGTGAGATTGGTTTGTTCTGACGTTTCCAGAAAATAGAAATTAGCGCCTTTCTTATCCTGAGAAATTAGGATTAACCGGCACAAACAAACAGTCGTTTTTGGGATGATACAAATGCATACATCCGAGTTGCTAAAACATATCTATGATATCAATTTGTCATATTTACTACTCGCACAGCACCTCATTAGCCAGGATAAAGCCTCCGCGATTTTTCGCTTAGGTATTTCTGAAGATATGGCAACAACCTTGGTTGAGTTAACGTTACCCCAAATGGTCAAATTAGCGGAAACCAATCAGCTGGTGTGTCAATTTCGCTTTAACGATCATCAGACGATTACTCGTCTGACACAAGATTCACGTGTGGATGACTTGCAACAAATCCATACCGGTATTTTATTATCTACCCATTTACTCAATGGGGTATCAGCACCAGTCGAAACATCCAAGAAGAAAAGAGCGTGAAATGAGTGAAAAAAGTATTGTTCAGGAAGCCCGTGATATCCAACTGGCAATGGAGCTCATTACTTTAGGTGCCAGGCTACAGATGCTGGAAAGTGAAACCCAATTGAGTCGCGGACGTTTGATTAAACTCTACAAAGAGCTACGTGGTAGTCCGCCACCAAAAGGTATGCTGCCTTTTTCCACTGACTGGTTTATGACATGGGAGCAAAATATTCATGCCTCCATGTTCTGTAATACCTGGCAATTTTTATTGCGTAGTGGATTGAGTGAAGGGGTTGATGCGGTTATCAAAGCCTACCGTCTTTATCTTGAACAATGCCCATCGCCGGCTGATGGTCCATTACTGGCACTCACACGCGCCTGGACATTAGTCCGTTTTGTTGAAAGTGGCATGCTGGAACTCTCTGAATGCAATAGCTGTAGCGGGAGTTTTATCACTCATGCCCATCAGCCAGCAGGTAGTTTTACCTGCAGTCTCTGCCAGCCTCCCTCCCGAGCAGTAAAAAGACGTAAACTTTCCATAAACTCTGCCGATATTACTCCGCAACTGCTGAATGAACAGGTAGAACGGATCGTTTAACGCGCACAGTGTTCAAATATTTCAGCAGCGGTGAAGTTTTACTGCTGCTTTTTTTATGCCCGCGCTTAAGGTCTGTTGTTTTTTTTGTTCACTCTCGCCATATTCAATAGCGGAAGGATTATCTCGTGCTGATTTTAATAGGTTATCTGGTTGTTATTGTGACTGTTTTTGGCGGTTATATGATGACTGGCGGGAATCTTGGCGCACTGTATCAGCCCTCAGAATTTATCATCATCGGTGGTGCGGGTATCGGAGCCTTTATCGTCGGTAATAACGGTAAAGCGATTAAGGGAACACTAAAAGCGTTGCCGCTCCTGTTCCGTAGATCGAAATACAACAAAAGTATGTATATGGATCTGATGGCTTTACTGTACCGCCTGATGGCTAAGTCACGTCAGCAAGGGATGTTTTCTCTTGAGCGTGATATTGAGAAACCGTCTGAAAGCGAAATCTTTGCCAGTTATCCGCGGATCCTGGCTGATCCTATCATGCTGGATTTTATCGTCGATTATTTGCGCCTGATAATCAGTGGCAATATGAACACGTTTGAAATCGAAGCTTTGATGGATGAAGAGATTGAAACCCATGAAAGCGAAGCAGAAATTCCAGCTAACAGCCTTTCATTAATGGGTGATTCTTTGCCTGCTTTTGGAATAGTTGCAGCGGTTATGGGGGTCGTTAACGCCTTGGCTTCTGCCGATCGTCCGGCGGCTGAGCTGGGGGCATTGATTGCTCACGCAATGGTAGGAACCTTCCTCGGTATTTTACTGGCTTATGGTTTTGTCTCACCGCTCGCCTCGGTGTTACGCCAGAAAAGTGCAGAAACCACCAAAATGATGCAATGCGTCAAAGTGACTTTACTGTCGAGCCTCAATGGTTATGCCCCCCCTATCGCAGTGGAGTTTGGGCGTAAAACGCTCTATTCCAGCGAACGCCCATCGTTTATTGAACTTGAAGAACATGTCCGTGCTGTTCGTTCACCTAATGCTCAGCGAAGCACGGAAGAGGAAGTATGAAAAATCAGGCTCACCCTATCGTTGTCGTAAGGCGACGTAAGAGTAAACATCATGCCCAGGGTGGGCACGGTTCATGGAAGATTGCCTATGCAGACTTTATGACCGCCATGATGGCTTTCTTTCTGGTGATGTGGCTTATCTCAATTTCCAGTCCCAAAGAACTGGCGCAAATTGCTGATTATTTTCGTACGCCGCTGGCCCAGGCTATCACCGGTGGTCATCGTCTTTCAGATAGTTCCAGCCCAGTGCCTGGGGGGGGCGATGATGTGACTCAGCAACAGGGTGAGGTTAAAAAACATCCTGATATTGAAGAGTTACGTAAACGTATGGAAAGCAATCGCCTTAAACGTATTAAAGGCGATTTAGACCAGTTGATTGAGTCTGATCCGAAATTACGGGCTCTGCGTCCGCATTTACAGATAAAGCTGGTCCAGGAAGGTTTACGTATCCAGATAATTGATAGCCAGAACCGCCCGATGTTTAAAACCGGGAGTGCGGAAGTTGAACCCTATATGCGTGATATTTTGCGCAAGATAGCGCCAGTACTGAATGATTTATCTAATAAAATCAGTCTGTCCGGTCATACAGATGATTTGCCCTACGCCAGTGGTGAACGAGGTTACAGTAACTGGGAGTTATCGGCCGATCGCGCAAATGCTTCACGTCGTGAACTCGTCACCGGTGGACTTGACGAAGGAAAAGTTCTGCGCGTAGTCGGGATGTCATCAACGATGGTGCTATCAAACAGAGGATCCGGGGATGCAATTAATCGCCGTATTAGTCTGTTGGTGCTTAATAAACAGACTGAAAATGCCATCATGCATGAAAACGCAGAAAGTGAAAATAAACCCTTGGACGTTTTACTCTCGCAGCCTGATACGTCCTCAGGAAATAATAATATTGCGCCACAACCAGATGATATGAGGTGATAGCGTGAGTATGGATATCAGCGATTTTTACCAGACATTTTTTGATGAAGCAGACGAGTTGCTGGCGGATATGGAGCAACATTTGCTGGACTTGACACCCGTTGCTCCTGATGCCGAACAGTTAAACGCTATTTTCCGGGCGGCGCATTCCATTAAAGGCGGGGCGGGTACCTTTGGCTTTAGCCTGTTGCAGGAAACAACCCACCTGATGGAGAGCCTTCTCGATGAGGCCCGACGTGGTGAAATGCAGCTTAGCTCAGACATTATCAACCTGTTTTTGGAAACTAAAGATATTATGCAGGAACAGTTAGATGCTTATAAAGCTTCAGAAGAACCGGATGCAGCAAGCTTTCAGTATATTTGCCAGGCCCTACGCCAGCTAGCACTGGAAACTCAGGCCGCAGAGGTTAACACTCCTCTGATTATCGAGGCTGAACAGTGTGCTTCCGTAAAACCAGCCAGCAGCAATGGCAATACACTTCGCGTATTGCTGGACGGTTTGAAAGAGACTGAACGCGATGTGATGTTAGATGAATTAGCGAATCTGGGTGATGTCAGTGAGGTGGTGAAAGATATTTCATCACTGACTGTTACCCTGCAAACGACCGCCAGTGAGGACGATATCGCGGCTGTATTGTGCTTTGTGATTGAGCCAGAACAGATTCATTTTTTACCGCTCGCCAGCCTGTCGCTATCCGAAGTTTCTGTTGCTGCCGCCGAAATCGCCGTAGCCACTCCTGCCGTTATTGAGACTAAAAACTCGCTACCACAATCCGTCGCGCCCGTGGCCGGACGAATTATCCGTGATAAACCGACATCGCGTGCTTCTGAATCAAGCAGTATTCGTGTGGCCGTAGAAAAAGTAGACCAGTTAATTAACCTGGTTGGTGAGCTAGTGATTACTCAGTCGATGCTGGCTCAGCGTTCGGGAGAATTAGATCCGGTACAGCATGGTGACTTGATCTCCAGTATGGGACAACTGCAGCGTAACGCCCGCGATCTGCAAGAATCGGTGATGTCTATTCGTATGATGCCGATGGAATATGTCTTCAGCCGGTTTCCACGACTGATACGTGACCTGGCCAGTAAACTGGATAAACACGTTGAACTGACGTTGCTGGGTAGCTCAACCGAACTCGATAAAAGTTTGATTGAACGCATTATCGATCCACTGACACATCTGGTGCGTAATAGCCTTGATCACGGCATTGAGTCGCCAGAAAAACGTCGTGCTGCGGGCAAAAACGAGTCGGGTAATCTGATTCTGTCTGCTGAGCATCAGGGTGGAAATATTTGTATTGAAGTGACCGATGACGGTGCCGGACTGAATCGTGAACGTATCCTGGCAAAGGCCCTGTCTCAAGGGATGAACGTCAACGAAAATATGAGTGATGATGAAATTGGGATGCTGATTTTCGCGCCCGGTTTTTCTACTGCGGAGCAGGTCACCGATGTTTCCGGACGCGGTGTGGGTATGGATGTGGTTAAACGTAATATCCAGGAAATGGGCGGGCATGTCGAAATTCAGAGCAAAGCTGGGGCGGGGACCACGATACGGATCCTTCTGCCACTGACACTCGCTATTCTCGATGGTATGTCGGTGAAAGTCAGTGATGAGGTCTTTATCCTGCCACTCAATGCTGTGATGGAGTCTCTGCAACCGCAGGAACAGGATTTACATCCGTTAGCCGGTGGAGAACGAGTCCTGGAAGTGCGCGGTGAGTATTTACCCTTAGTTGAACTCTGGAAAGTTTTTGATGTGCAAGGTGCCAAAACTGAAGCCACACAAGGCATCGTTGTCATTTTGCAAAGTGCAGGCCGCCGCTTTGCGCTGCTGGTTGATCAACTTATTGGCCAGCATCAGGTAGTGGTAAAAAATCTTGAGAGTAATTATCGCAAAGTGCCGGGTATTTCAGCTGCCACGATTTTAGGTGATGGTAGTGTCGCCTTAATTGTCGATGTTTCTGCCCTGCAAGGTTTAAATCGTGAACAACGTCTGGCGCTCCCCGTCGCTTGATCAACCGCTTAAGAAATAGGTACGCAAATGACAGCATCAACGCATGTGACAAAATTAACCGGTGAGACCGTAGGACAAGAATTCCTCGTGTTCACTCTCGGTAACGAAGAATATGGTATTGATATTCTGAAAGTGCAGGAAATTCGCGGCTATGATCAGGTTACCCGAATAGCGAATACGCCTAATTTTATTAAAGGCGTCACCAATCTTCGTGGTGTGATTGTGCCGATCATCGACTTACGGATCAAATTTGCTCAGGATGATGTTGAATATAATGACAATACTGTGGTTATTGTTCTGAACTTTGAACAACGCGTAGTCGGTATTGTCGTCGATGGTGTCTCTGATGTGTTGTCACTGACAGCGGATCAGATTAGACCAGCTCCTGAGTTTGCTGTCACTCTGTCGACAGAATATCTTACCGGTCTGGGTGCGCTGGGTGATCGTATGCTTATTCTGGTCAATATCGAAAAATTATTGAGCAGTGAAGAAATGGCATTAGTCGAATCCGTCGCATTATAGTGACTCCGTTATAACATCAAATATTTGCCTTACAGCCTTATCTGTTCCTGCGGATAAGGCTTACCTCTCTGCTGTTTTCACTCTTCTTCAGTGATTCGTTAATTTACCTGCGCCATAAAATAAAGTTTCCGTGAACGCTGCCGATAACAACGATTAGCGCTTGCTGAACATATCTGACAAAGAAACCCATGAGCCATTAAGTGCTTCACACGGAGTCATCAGGTTTTTCTAAAGCCACTCTCTGCTGACGGTGACGTAAAGATGATGCCGAAAATCAGATTTATTAAGTCGAATTTATCAATATTAGCTAAGGAAGGGATTGATGTTTAACCGTATCAAAATTTCGACCACGCTTTTTATTATTTTAGTTATTTGCGGACTCTTGCAAATAGGCAGTAATGGTTTGTCCTTCTGGGCTTTTCATAACGATTATCAGAATTTAAGCATGGTGGAGTCCAGTAATCAGCAACGCGATCTATTAACGCAAAGTCGAGCTGCACTGCTTCAGTCTAGTGGGGCATTAAGTCGTGCCGGAACACTGGCAGCCTTAGTCTATCCGGCGGATGAAATTAAGCAGCAGATTACACTGGCTAAGCGCGGTCTTGATCATGCTGATGATGTGTTTACTCAGTTCAGTGAAACACCGGGCGGGAGTGAACACGATACCGATATGATGGCTTCTGCCCAGCAAAGTTTTACCCGTTTTGAGAGCGCTTTACGTCAGCAAATTGCCTGGCTGGAAAGTAATCAGTTATCAGAATATTTAAATACGCCAGTCGGGGACGCGCAGGATAACTTTGAGTCCTATTTCAATGCCTGGCAGCAAACTATCAATCAGCGTATTACCGATGCTCGTCAGAGTAGTGAAAAAAATTATCTCTTTTCAGCCATTATTTTTGGCAGCGTTGCCTTGATTGCGGTGTTACTGACAATCGGCTCCTTGTGGTGGTCGCGCAAAATGATCGTACAACCTCTGGCCATTGTGCGCAGCCATTTCGACAGTATTGCGGCAGGCGATCTGGCTAAACCAATATCTGTATTTGGGCGTAATGAAATCTCTCTGATTTTTGGCAGCCTTAAAAAAATGCAAAATGCACTCAAGGAGACCATTAGCCAGGTACGTGACAGTAGCCAGGCGATGCATCAAGGCGTCTCTGAAATAGCATTGGGAAACAACGATTTATCATCTCGTACTGAGCAGCAGGCTGCATCTCTGGCACAAACGGCGGCTAGCATGGAACAGTTAACCGCAACCGTCGGACAAAATGCCGACAACGCCAGGCAGGCCGCTCAACTTTCGCGGGCAGCAGCAGAGAAGGCAAAGCAGGGTGGGTCTCAGGCGATGTCCGTCGCGCAGACGATGCAGGGCATCGCAGGGAGTTCGCGAAAAATTACTGATATCACCAATGTCATCGACAGTATCGCTTTTCAGACCAATATTCTGGCGCTGAATGCGGCAGTCGAAGCGGCACGCGCGGGCGAGCAGGGGCGTGGTTTTGCTGTGGTTGCCGGTGAGGTGCGTAACCTTGCCAGCCGCAGTGCACAGGCAGCTAAAGAGATTAAGGTCTTAATCGAAGAGTCGGTAGAAAAGGTACAGCAGGGCTCAGAACGTGTCGATGCATCAGTCGCCATAATGTCTGAAATTGTCCATTCAGTGACGCAGGTGAACGACATTATGGGCGAAATTGCCTCAGCGTCGGATGAACAACGTCACGGTATATCTCAGGTAGCCCAGGCGGTGAGTCAGATGGATCTTGTCACTCAGCAGAATGCTGCCTTAGTGGAAGAATCCGCCAGTGCGACTGAATCGCTGGCGAGTCAGACGGAATATTTGAACCAAGTGGTCAAAGTCTTCCGGCTGGCTGATGCTTAACGCAGTGTTGGGGATAAAAGTTATTTATTTCAGTATGATACCAGAAGGTAATTGAGAAGACGCTATGACATTACAGAGTCCGAATGGGCAATCGTCATTACTACAACAAATGACACAGCGTCTACCGCTTTCTGACGTTCATTTTCGTCGGATATGCCAGTTAATTTACCAGCGTGCCGGTATTGTACTGGCCTCTCATAAGCGGGATATGGTGTACAACCGTCTGGTTCGTCGCTTGCGATTACTGGGCCTGGACGATTTTGGTGACTATCTTGGCATGCTGGAAGCTAACACCAGCGATGCTGAGTGGCAGGCATTTATTAATGCACTAACCACTAATCTGACGGCATTTTTTCGCGAAGGGCACCATTTTCCAATTCTGGCCGAGCATGCTCGTCAAAAAAAGGGTGAGTATAAAGTCTGGAGTGCGGCGTCCTCTACGGGTGAGGAGCCCTATTCTATTGCCATTACACTCGCCGATGTTTTGGGAGAAGGTACTGGTCGCTGGAAAGTTTTTGCCAGTGATATTGATACCCAAGTGCTGGAGAAGGCGCAAAGTGGCGTTTTTCGTCAACAGGAACTTAAGACGCTTTCCCCGCAACAGCTGCAGCGCTATTTCATGCGCGGCACTGGACCCCATGAAGGCTATGTACGGGTACGTCAAGAGTTGACGAAACAGGTTGAGTTTGCCGCTATCAATTTGCTGGACGCTCGGTTGCAAACTCCTGGGCCATTCGATGCGATATTTTGTCGTAATGTGATGATTTATTTCGATAAAAAAACACAGCAAGATATTTTGAGCCGCTTCGTCCCGCTATTAAAACCAGGGGGATTACTGTTTGCCGGTCATTCGGAGAATTTCAGTCATCTTAGCCGTGACTTCTGGCTTCGCGGCCAGACGGTCTATGGACTGAGTAAGGAAAGGACATGACAAAAATACGTGTGTTGTCGATAGATGACTCCGCTCTGATGCGACGGATAATGACGGAGATTATTAATAGTCACAGTGATATGGAAATGGTGGCTACGGCCCCCGATCCCTTGGTCGCGCGTGACTTAATTAAGAAATTCAATCCTGATGTTCTGACGCTGGATGTTGAAATGCCACGTATGGATGGCATTGATTTTCTTGAAAAACTGATGCGTTTACGGCCGATGCCCGTGGTGATGGTGTCATCCCTGACCGGGAAAGGCTCGGAGGTGACATTGCGGGCGCTGGAGTTAGGGGCAATTGATTTTGTTACCAAGCCCCAGTTAGGGATCCGTGAGGGGATGCTGGCATACAGCGAAACCATCGCCGATAAAGTGCGCACTGCTTCACGCGCCAGACTGGGTACGGTGGTCAGTCGTGCCGCACCAGAGCGACTAAAAAGTGGACCGTTACTCAGCTCAGAGAAACTCATCGCTATTGGGGCCTCGACGGGAGGAACGGAAGCGATTCGCCATGTACTGCAACCCCTGCCACTTTCCAGCCCGGCGGTATTGATTACCCAGCATATGCCTGCGGGGTTCACGCGTTCATTCGCCGACCGCCTGAATAAGCTGTGTCAGATTGAAGTGAAAGAAGCCGAAGATGGTGAGCGTGTCTTACCGGGACATGCCTATATTGCCCCAGGCAATCGACATATGGCACTTACGCGTAGTGGGGCGAATTATCAAATTACCATTACTGATGCTGATCCTGTGAACCGTCATCGTCCTTCGGTCGATGTCCTGTTTCACTCGGTAGCTAAATACGGCGGACGTAATGCCGTGGGCGTCATTCTTACCGGAATGGGTAACGATGGCGCAGCCGGAATGCTGGCGATGCACCAGGCTGGAGCCTGGACTATCGCTCAGAATGAAACCAGTTGTGTGGTGTTCGGCATGCCGCGTGAGGCCATCCATGCTGGTGGCGTTAGCGAAGTGGTCGAGTTAAGCCAGATAAGCCAGCAAATGCTAGCGAAAATGAGTGCCGGACAGGCAATACGTATTTAATTGAAGGAGCCCGGATTTTATGGCAGACAAAGAACTCAAGTTTCTGGTGGTAGACGATTTCTCAACGATGCGACGTATCGTGCGTAACTTGTTAAAAGAACTTGGTTTTAATAATGTTGAAGAGGCAGAGGATGGGGTTGAGGCATTCAACAAACTGCAGGCCGGTAGTTTTGGTTTTGTTATCACTGACTGGAACATGCCGAATATGGATGGACTGGAGTTGCTGAAGGCTATTCGTGCCAGTGGTGCTCTATCGGCGATGCCTGTTCTGATGGTTACGGCAGAAGCTAAAAAAGAGAATATCATTGCAGCAGCACAGGCGGGAGCGAGCGGATACGTCGTTAAGCCTTTTACTGCCGCAACACTTGAAGAGAAGCTGAACAAAATATTTGAAAAGCTTGGCATGTAAGGAGGTGCAGATGCACTCGTCAACCAACCCGGCAACAGAACTACACCCGCACTCAGCGGCAGATATCGTCGCACGCATCGGTAGCTTAACGCGAATGTTGCGTGACAGTCTGCGTGAACTGGGTCTGGATCAAGCTATTGCAGAAGCAGCAGAAGCGATACCGGACGCACGAGACAGACTGGATTATGTGGTGCAGATGACTGCTCAGGCCGCTGAACGAGCATTAAACTGTGTCGAACTCTCTCAACCTCATCAAACGCAACTTGAACGTGGGGCAAAAGCACTCAGTGGTCGTTGGGATGAGTGGTTTGCAAATCCAATTGCACTTGATGATGCGCGTGAGTTAGTGACGGATACACGCAGCTATCTGTCTGAGGTTCCAGCACACACCAGTTTTACTCATGCACAGTTACTTGAAATTATGATGGCACAAGATTTCCAGGATCTTACCGGTCAGGTTATCAAGCGCATGATGGACGTGATACAAGAAATTGAGCGTCAGTTACTGATGGTCTTACTCGAAAATATTCCTGAGTCTAATGAGCGGACAAAACGCACTAATGAAGGTTTGTTAAATGGTCCGCAACTGAATACTAGTGCGACAGGTGTGGTCGCTAGCCAGGATCAAGTCGATGATTTGCTCGACAGCTTAGGCTTTTAAGCATCAATATATCCTGCAGGTATTGATCTGCAGGATATATCTTAACGTCAAAATAGCCGCATAAAAACCTCTGTAATTCTTCCATTATTTGTTAGCAGCTCTGGCATGCTTTGGCTGACTTTACGGCCGCAGGATCCTCAGAGTGTCTGAAGAGAGTGATCAGGAAAAAACAGAAGCCCCCACCTCCCACCGACTTGAAAAAGCGCGGGAAGAGGGACAGATCCCACGATCCCGTGAGCTAACCTCGTTGCTTATGCTTTTGGTTGGACTCAGTGTTCTGTGGGTAGGGGGAACGTCGCTGGCACGTACTCTGGGCTCTATGCTCTCAGACGGCTTACATTTTGATCATAAAATTATTAATGACCCCAATCTGACTATTCACCAAATTAGCCATTTAATTAAGCTTGCTGTGATATCGCTCCTGCCACTGATCGCCGGACTGGTCATCATGGCGATCGCTGCCCCGATGTTACTGGGTGGCATTATGTTCAGTGGCAAATCAATTAAGTTTGATCTTGGCAAGATGAACCCGATTAAAGGGTTGCAGCGTATGTTCTCCATGCAAACGGCTGCTGAGTTATTTAAGGCATTACTGAAGGCTGTTTTGGTGGGCATCGTGACAGGCTGGTTCTTGTGGCATAACTGGCCGTCAATGTTACGTTTGATCCATGAACCCCCCGTTATTGCGTTACAAAGTGCCCTCAATATGGTCGCGTTATGTGCCTTGCTGGTCGTACTGGGCCTGATCCCGATGGTGGGTTTTGATGTCTTTTTCCAAATTTTCAGTCATATCAAAAAACTGAAAATGACCCACCAGGATATCCGTGATGAGCATAAACAGAATGAAGGCGATCCTCATGTTAAAGGACGCATCCGTCAGCAACAACGTGCGATGGCACGACGCCGCATGATGGCTGATGTACCGAAAGCCGATGTGATTGTCACCAACCCGACGCATTATGCGGTCGCTTTACAATACGACGAAAATAAAATGAGTGCCCCAAAGGTACTGGCAAAAGGTGCGGGTCAGGTCGCGTTACGAATACGTGAACTTGCCGAACAAAATCGTATTCCTATGCTAGAGGCTCCTCCACTCGCTCGTGCTCTGTATCGACACGCAGAAATAGGCCAGCAGATCCCAGGCCAGCTGTATGCGGCTGTCGCTGAAGTACTGGCTTGGGTCTGGCAGCTAAGACGCTGGCATATGGCCGGGGGACTGATCCCGCAAAAGCCTGACAATTTACCGGTGCCAGCGGCACTAGACTTTGCAAACGAGAAGGACTCTGATGAGTAATTTGATAACAATGCTGCGTTTACCAGGCAGTATGAAATCGGGTCAATGGAAGATCCTTGCTGGACCCATCCTTATTTTACTTATTTTGTCGATGATGGTCCTGCCATTACCGGCTTTTGTTCTTGATTTACTGTTCACCTTCAATATCGCCTTATCTATTATGGTGTTACTGGTGGCTATGTTTACCCAGCGTACCCTTGAGTTTGCCGCCTTTCCGACTATTTTATTATTTACCACCTTGTTGCGTCTTGCGCTTAACGTTGCCTCAACGCGTATCATTTTGCTGGACGGCCATACCGGTGCTGCAGCAGCAGGTAAGGTGGTTGAAGCTTTTGGTCACTTCCTGGTGGGCGGTAACTTTGCGATTGGTATCGTGGTATTTATTATCCTCGTGCTGATTAACTTTATGGTTATCACTAAGGGCGCTGGACGTATTGCTGAAGTGGGGGCCCGTTTCGTACTGGATGGTATGCCGGGCAAACAGATGGCCATTGATGCCGACTTAAATGCTGGCATCATTGGTGAGGAAGAAGCGAAAAAACGTCGTTCCGAAGTCACTCAGGAAGCTGACTTTTATGGCTCAATGGACGGTGCCAGTAAGTTTGTTCGTGGTGATGCTGTTGCTGGCTTAATTATTATGGTCATCAATATTGTCGGTGGCTTGCTGGTGGGGGTGATTCAGCACGATATGCCGATTGGTGTTGCGGCAGAAAGTTATACCCTGCTGACCATCGGTGATGGCCTGGTCGCGCAAATACCGGCGCTGGTTATCTCAACCGCTGCCGGGGTTATTGTTACCCGGGTGGCTACCGATCAGGATGTCGGCGAACAGATGGTGACCCAGCTGTTCAGCAGTCCGCGCGTGATGCTGTTATCTGCAGGCGTTCTTGGTTTGCTGGGTTTAGTTCCGGGTATGCCAAACTTTGTCTTTCTGCTATTTACTGCCGCGCTGTTAGGACTGGCGTGGTGGCTTCGTGGCCGGGAAGAACAGGTGATAGCGGCGCCACAATCGGTGAAAATGCCAGAAAATACGCAAGTGGTTGAAGCCAGCTGGAATGATGTCCAGTTAGAAGATCCGCTAGGTATGGAAGTGGGTTATCGTCTGATCCCTATGGTGGATACCCAGCAAGACGGCGAACTACTGGGGCGTATTCGCAGTATCCGTAAGAAATTTGCCCAGGAAATGGGCTTTCTGCCACCGGTCGTCCATATCCGCGATAATATGGACTTAACGCCGGCACGCTACCGTATTCTGATGAAAGGGGTAGAGATTGGCAGCGGTGAGGCTTATCCCGGTCGCTGGCTGGCGATTAACCCAGGAACAGCAGCCGGAACCTTACCTGGAGAAGCTACTATTGACCCGGCATTTGGCCTGGCGGCTATCTGGATTGAAAGTGCCCTGAAAGAACAGGCGCAAATTCAAGGTTTTACTGTAGTTGAAGCCAGTACCGTGGTGGCAACACATCTTAACCATTTAATTGGTCAGCATGCGGCTGAGTTATTTGGCCGTCAGGAAGCGCAACAACTGCTGGACAGAGTGGCTCAGGAAATGCCGAAACTGGCTGAGGATTTAGTGCCCGCGATCGTGACCCTGACTATCTTGCATAAGGTGCTGCAAAATCTGCTCGAAGAGAATATCCCGATTCGGGATATGCGGACCATTATGGAAACGCTGGCAGAACATGCCCCGATTCAAAATGATCCCCATGAACTGACAGCGGTCGTGCGTGTGGCTTTGGGGCGCGCGATTACACAGCAGTGGTTCCCAGGCAATGCAGAAGTACAGGTTATCGGTCTTGATGCCGCTCTGGAACGTATCTTATTACAAGCCTTGCAAGGTGGTGGTGGGCTGGAGCCGGGGCTGGCGGATCGTCTGCTGGTTCAGACTCAGGATGCGCTACAACGCCAGGAAATGATGGGCGCACCACCGGTGTTACTGGTGAATCATGCCCTACGTCCACTGCTGTCTCGTTTTCTACGCCGTTCTCTGCCACAACTGGTCGTACTTTCTAGTCTGGAGCTGTCGGATAACCGTAATATTCGTATGACTGCGACGATTGGGGGCAAATAGTGCCTGTTCTGCTACTACTATTGTTATGTCCTTTATTGGCTAGCGCAGCGGGGAGTGGGGCATGGCAGGCGAGTGGTATTGGCGCTACGCTCAACCATCGCGGTGTGGTGGCGAACTCTGTGGCACTTCATGCCCCGGCTGAAGTGAGCGGTACCATCACCCTGATTGCCTGGCGTTATCAACTGATGATGCCAGAACCGCGTGGACTGACGGTTAAGCTGTGTTCGCCGAGTCGTTGTGTGGAATTAGATGGGCCAGGCGGTACCACCAGGGGGTTATCGGGTGTTGCTGCCAGCCAGCCACTGACGTTCGTCTGGCAGATAGCGGGTCGAGGCAGTTTTTATCCGCCATTACGTGTCAGCAGTAATCAAGTCATTGTCAACTATGCGCCGTAAGGCAGAAATCAGAAATAAAAAAACGGCATGTCACTGATTAGTGATATGCCGTTGTTATTTTCGCAGATTACATCCGTTCTACGGTTTCAATACCTAAAGTATCCAGACCCAGTTTCAGTGTTTTAGCAGTTAACAAGGCCAGTTTTAAACGGCTGTTACGCAATTCATCATTGCCTGCGCTCAGGATAGGACAGTGCTCATAGAAACCTGAGAACAGACCTGCTAAATCATAGAGATAGCTACACATTACATGTGGGGTGCCATCACGGGCGACCACACTCAGTGTCTCTTCAAATTGCAGCAGGCGAACTGCCAGCTGTGTTTCACGGTCTTCTAGCAGTGTCACCGGACATTTCAACAGTTCGGCTTCAGTAATCTCTGCCTTACGGAAAACGGACAGGACGCGGGTATAGGCATATTGCATATACGGTGCAGTGTTACCTTCAAACGCCAGCATATTATCCCAGTCGAAGATATAGTCAGTAGTACGACTCTTCGACAGGTCGGCATATTTAACCGCGCCAATAGCAACAACATTAGCCAGTTTTTCCAGCTCATCGGCAGGCATTTCTGGATTCTTCTCGGTTACTAAACGACGCGCACGATCCAGGGCTTCGTCCAGTAACTCGGAAAGTTTAATGGTACCGCCGGTACGGGTTTTAAACGGTTTGCCATCTTTACCCAGCATCATGCCGAACATATGGTGTTCAAGTAACATACTGTCAGGAATATAACCTGCTTTACGCACGATGGCCCAAGCCTGCATCAGATGCTGGTGCTGACGGGAGTCGATATAGTACAACGCACGATCGGCATGCAGCGTCTCATAGCGGTACTTGGCACAGGCAATGTCGGTGGTAGTGTACAGATAGCCACCGTCTTTCTTCTGAATGATGACACCCATAGGATCGCCATCTTTATTCTTGAATTCATCAAGATAGACTACGGTAGCACCTTCACTTTCGACGGCCAGACCTTTAGCCTTCAGGTCTGCGACAATACCGGCCAGCATAGGGTTGTACAGGCTTTCACCCATGACATCATCCCGAGTCAGCGTGACGTTCAGGCGCTGATAGGTTAGCTGATTCTGGGTCATGGTGATATCGACCAGTTTACGCCACATATCACGGCAGTACTCATCGCCGCTCTGCAGCTTCACGACATAACCCCGGGCACGTTCAGCAAAAACTTCGTCTTCATCGTAATATTTTTTCGCATCACGATAGAAGGCTTCGAGATCGGACAGCACCATATCACCGGCATTTTCAGTCTGCTGTTTTTCAAGCCACGCAATCAGCATGCCAAACTGCGTTCCCCAGTCACCGACGTGGTTAGCACGGATAACTTTATGGCCGAGGAATTCCAGAGTACGTACCGCAGCATCACCAATAATGGTAGAGCGGATATTACCGACATGCATCTCTTTGGCGACGTTTGGCGCGGAATAATCGACGACAATAGTTTGTGGTTTGACCGGGCTGACGCCGACACGAGGCGAAGCTACAGCCGTTTCAATATGCTGAGCCACGAATGCAGGGTCAAGGAAGATATTGATAAAACCAGGTCCGGCAATTTCAACCTTATGGGCAATACCGGTTAAATCGAGACTGGCAATCACCTTCTCTGCAACTTGTCGCGGCGGCATGCCCAGCGTTTTGGCAACTGACATCACGCCGTTGGCCTGATAGTCACCGAACTGAACTTTTGCTGACTGACGAACCTGCGGTTCACAATCCGCAGCGGCACCTGCAGCAATCATTGCCTGGCTAACTTTTTCTGAGAGAAGAGACTGAATATTCACCGAGATACCTTAACAGAGTCCGAACCACCTGATGCGGGCGGTCGTTAATAAATGAGCAAAGAAATAGGGAGTAAGTATAGCGTTATTTACCTCTCTGAGTCAGCAAAAGCCTTATTTACGGGGCAGTAATTTGTTCCAGTGTATAAGGAATGGGCGTTCGTAGCAGGAAACTATCCGTCACAGTTGGTTACATCGGGATGGCAAGGTAGATTAACGTTCTTTAGGTTTCGTGAGGATAGATGGATGGCACACTGGCAAAGTATTGATGAATTACAAGACTTGGTCGCTGACGTAGACCGATTTACTCAACAGATAACCGGGCTGGCGAATCGCATCGGGCTGGATATTGCGCCACTGAATGCCGACCATATTTCATTGCGTTGCCACCAGAATGCTACGGCTGAACGCTGGCGTGCGGGTTTGGAGAAATGCGGTTATTTATTCAGTGAAAGTCAGGTCAATGGCCGTCCTGTCTGTTTATTTAAGCTGGAACAACCGGTTTGTGTCGCCGGCTGGACTTTCACGCTTATAGAACTTCCCTGGCCCGGTGAAAAGCGTTATCCCCATGAAGGCTGGGAACATGTTGAAATCGTGCTGCCTGGACCGACGGAAAGTTTGAATGTCCGCGCTCTGGCATTACTGAGCGATGGTGGGTTACTGGAAACGGGTATTTCGGTAAAAACCAGCGCCCCGCAAGCCGAAGGGCAAGGGCTACCTAATACCACTTTTGCTATCACCGATGGTAAAGTGACCTTAAAATTCCATGCCTGGAGTCTCGAAGAGATAGTCTTAAGCGAACGCCAGTGATTTTAAAATCTGACGGATATATACCTTCATCAATATTGAATGCCATAGTAGCATTTGACCTTATCACGCTAAATTCAGGACACAACCTGTACTCACAGGGTTTAAGGAGCAAGCAATGGCGTTGTTAGAAATATGCTGTTATGGGTTAGATTGCGCATTGACAGCACAGCAGGCAGGGGCAGACAGAATCGAACTCTGCTCCGCGCCGAAAGAGGGTGGGTTAACCCCCTCAGCAGGCGTTCTGCGCCAGGTAAAACAGCAGATATCGATACCCGTTCACCCCATTATTCGGCCTCGTGGCGGCGATTTTTGCTATACCCAGGGCGAATTTGACAGCATGCTGGCAGATATTGCTTTTGTTCGTGAATTAGGGTTTCCGGGGCTGGTGATTGGCATATTAAATGAAGAGGGTGAGGTCGATAAACCGCGTATGAAGCAAGTGATGGCGGCCAGTGAAGGTATAGCAGTCACTTTTCATCGCGCGTTTGATATGTGCCGCTCACCACAGCAAGCCTTTGATGTTCTGAGAGAAATTGGTGTGGCACGGATACTGACGTCAGGCCAGCAACCGACAGCCGAGCAAGGAATTGCATTGCTTCGGGAACTAAAACAACAGTCACAGACTCCAATCATTATGGCAGGGGCGGGCGTACGCTTAGCCAATATCCCACTCTTCTTGCTGCAAGGGATCGAAGAGCTGCACAGCTCTGCCGGTCACTTAGTCGCCTCAGCGATGCGCTACCGTAATACGGGAGTCTCAATGAGTGCTGACGCAACGGCTGACGAATTCTCACGCTATTGTGTTGATGGCGATAGCGTGTCAGCAATGAAAGCAGTCCTGAATCACCGTGTAGCATCGGTCTGATAAAAGGTACGTTACC
>Ga0308165_1002179_pt1 | contig 24415 bp, 20 predicted proteins | sample PhyWR2_FD_201032 | JGI IMG/M metagenome (GOLD analysis project Ga0308165, IMG submission 201032) | Phyllosphere microbial communities from UC Gill Tract Community Farm, Albany, California, United States - DLSLW.R2 | ecosystem: Host-associated > Plants > Phyllosphere > Unclassified | place: USA... | reverse complement strand
GGGTAATTCTGCTGAATATTCTCTAAAATCCTTTTCTCGGTATTGGTATCTACACGAGCCGTAAAATCATCGAGCAATAAAATTTTTGGATTTACCGCCAAGGCCCTGGCCAACATAATCCGCTGTTTTTGTCCGCCCGAAAGGCTGTTTCCCCGTTCCGAAACAATAGTATTCAATTGATCGGGCAAGGCATCTACAAAATCTTTAAGTTCGGCTGTGGCAATCGCTTTAGCCAGAGATTCGTCTGTAACGGTATCGCTAAAGGCAATATTTTCCCTGATGCTCATGTTAAACATAATGCTATCCTGAAATACAAAACCTACCTGCTGGTGAAAATTTTCCTGGTTGTATTGTTTAATTTCTTCACCATCAAATAATACCGCGCCCGAATCGGCATCAATCAACCCCGTTAAAATATAAAGCAGTTGTGTTTTACCTGCCGCCGTTGGCCCGATAATCGCGGTTTTAGAACCTGCCTTGGCTGAAAATGAAACCGATTTTAAAACTGGTTTTTGTCCGAAATTCAAGGTAATATCTTTCGCTTCCACATCTCCTCTTAACTGTGTAGTTAATGTACCGGGATGGTTGATCTCCGCCGCATTGAGCACACTTTCTATTCTTTGATAAGATGCTGTAGCCTGCGCAATAACATTGCTCATAAAACCGATAACCAAAATGGGAAATATAATAAGGGTGAGGTAACTGCTAAAAGCGGTAAACTCTCCAAGGGTCATTGAATTGGTAATTACAAAGTGACCACCCAATACTAAAATGCACAAACCAGCTAAATTGGCCGTAAAAACAATAACCGGAATCAATGCAGCAAACATACGGAGGATGGAAATACCCAAATCCCTTGCTTTGGAATTTGCATCTAAAAATTTATGGTACTCCAGCATCTGCGAGTTGATTACGCGGATTAATGCCGAACCCAAAATACTTTCGCTGATGACCTTGTTCAACCAGTCGATCACCTCCCTGCTCTTTTTAAAAAGCACCCTAACCTTACTCAACACATAAAAAAATGCACCACCAATAATCGGCACAATGGCAATTACACAAAGTGCCAGTTTCCAGTTGATCATCAGGAGCAGAATACTTGCCCCAACAATTAAAAAGATAGACGAGCAGATGGAAACGATAGCCTGCGAAACAAACATTTTAATCGAATCAGCATCAGCAGTAAGATTGGTAAGCAGTTTAGAAGGATTGGCCTGAATGATATAGGCATGGCTCTGCCTCGAAATCTGATCAGATAACCTCGTCCTTAAATCTCTTGCTACACGCTCAGAAGCATAGGTTTGTACAATACTCTGCAAATAAGTAAAAATAAAAACCAGTACAATCGCCAATGAAAACTGAAACAGGATAGATTGAAGATCGAACGTTTTGTTGGTATAAGAATCGATACCGCTTGCAATAATCTTCGGTAAGAGCAAGTTAATGCCATTACTCAGTAATGCAAAGAGGATCAGCATAAAAATTAAGCCCCTGTAATTTCCAAGTAAACTGAAGATACTCGGCTTTTTGGCTCCTTTGGTTTTTTCCATATCAATGAAGATACCTTAAATTGTAGATGCCAAATTTAGCCGAAAGAAATGATTAAATGAGAAAATAATTAATTAGAGAATGATTGAATTTTGAGTGAGTGAATGTTTTAGGTGGATTTTAATTAAATCAATCTTCCTTACATTCAATCACTCAAAATTCAATCATCCACTCATTCAATAATTCAATCATTTATACTATTTACTTTCCTTCAAAACCATATCAATTGTAATCGCAGTGGCTACAATTGCAACCTTTTGATTACTTTCCGCATAATTGGGATCAATAGAGACATTGTACTTATCAGCCGTAGTGAAAACTTCTTTCAAAGCGCCAGCCCATTTTTTGTTGATTTTACCCATCTCAGCACCTGCATTATTGGTGATACTAAAGTTCCAGGCCTTCCAATCGCCAGAGATTTTGGCAATTTCCTCACCCGATGTTGGATTCAAAATGGTAAAAGTTGGTTTAAAAAACTTAAATTTTTGTTTAATAATACCCACTTCAACACCAAGCGGATCGGTAACGATAATTTTCGACATCCAGAACGTCCAGCCTCTTGTAATGGTAGCCTGTAACTGGTCTTTGGTATCGGTAATTTCTAATTTAAAAGGCATCATACGCTTATCAATCAATAAAGTTAAAGCCTTTTGCCAGCCAGAAATGCGCTGTTTAATAATCCCGATCTGAGCGCCCTGATCGTTGTACACTTTGTACTCGTTCGCAAACTTTAAAAAGTTTACTTTCTCATCAATAAAATACTCGTCGCTTAAAAAAAATGGAGGAATCTGCTTGTTCATACTGTAGATTTAATATTAGATAAGCCGCTAAAATATATATATTTTTTGATTACTAGTTCAATTAACCTCGGTAGGTCGTCATTGCGAGAAGGCTTTTTCAGCCGGCGAAGCAATCTTTATGGCCCGGATCACTAGCATGAAAGATTGCTTCGTCGTTCCTTCTCGCAATGACGACCTTTTTTTTGGAATCTTTCAATAGTAGCCTGTTGACGGATAAATATGAGGTTAATTTTTTACCACGACTTGTCCTGGTTTTCGGGAGATGCACACCGATAAGCACAGATATTAAGATCTCTGTATCCTTTTCATCTGTGGCTAACATCACCTCCACACATTTAAAAACCAATTTGCCGCTAAACATTGTTAGCTTTGTAACCGAAAAGCCATTGAAGAAAATGGTTAAACCCAAAACACATGATTGAAATAGGAAAATACAACGAGTTAAGGATTTTAAGCAAAACAGAAGCTGGATTAAACTTAACAGATGGTGATAAACTGGTAATCCTGCCTTACCAATACGTTCCAAATGGCGTAGAAATTGGCGATAACATTACCGTTTTTGTTTTTGTACAAAAAGATGGCCGCTTAACCGGAACAACTCAAAAAGCTTATGCCGAAGTGGGCGACTTTGCTTTTTTGAAAGTAGTCTCTGATGGTGATGATGGTGTATTTATGGATCTTGGTATCGATAAAGATGTATATGTGCCAGACCGCGAACAAAAAAGGCCAATGCAAAAAGGCTATAAATATGTGGTTTACCTATATCTCGACGAAAGTAACGACCGCCTGTTGGCTTCTTCTAAACTCTACGATTTTGTGGAAGAAGATGGCTTTGATTTTGAAGAAGGTGATGAAGTGAGTTTACTCATTACCGAAGAAACCGATCTTGGTTTTAATGCCATCATCAACAACACTTACATTGGTTTGTTGTATAATAACGAGGTTTTTGATAACATCCAACCAGGCGAAATGCGCAAGGGATGGATCAAAAAAATCCGGGTAGAAGGTAAGATTGATTTAACCCTGCAACCAAGTGGTTATGGCCATATCCTCGATTCGAAAGAGATGATGTTAAAAGAGTTGAAAAAGAGTGGCGGTGTAATCGAACTGGGCGATAAAAGCTCTCCTGAAGATATTTATCACCGTTTCCAGATCAGTAAAAGTGCCTTCAAAAAAACCATTGGCTCATTGTATAAAGAACGTTTGATTGTACTTTCTGACGATTCGATCAGATTGATTACTGACGACGAAGCAGAATAAAACTAATTAGCCCCGCCTGCCCGATTGTTCAGGCGGGGAAACACAGTTTAACACGGAATCGATTTATTTCGCCGTGATTCCCTGTCCTGCAGTGTGCTGCAACCAATCAAAGTTACTTTGAAACCTCCCTGCAGTGTGCAGCGACCAATCAAAGTTACTTTGAAACCCTCCTGCAGTGTGCAGCGACCAATCAAAGTTAGTTTGAAACCCTCCTGCAGTGTGCAGCGACCAATCAAAGTTAGTTTGAAACCCTCCTGCAGTGTGCAGCAGCAAATCAAAGTAACTTGGAAAGCTTCCCACAGTAGGTGGCGGCAAATCATGAGTAATCAAAAAATCTAATCTACAGATCTCTCCACTATGGTCGAGACGAAACTTAGTCAGCCGCAGAAACACAGCTTAACATGAAATTATTTTCTATTATTTCCGTTCTTCCATGGCAAAAATAATTAAAGCTTTGCGTATTACTGTGACCCCTCATAACCTGTGCATTAAGATTCCCGCCTGCGCGGGAATGACGACCGATCAGTTTTCCATGGCAAAAAATGATTAAAGCGGATAATCTTCCGTGACAAAAAATCTAATTCAAATTAAACTTATCGCTCTGAATCTTCACCGCATTAGAAGCTGAAACAATCGCCACGATCATAATCCCGATCACAATGGCCAAAATAACCTGCAGCGTAGAGTAAACTTTTGTGCCCGAAACAAATATTTCTGATCCTTTGATCAGTTCATTACCAACTTTAGATTGTATTTTAATCAATGCCGAAAGTTTGGCCAGCGTTCGGTTTGCCGCGCTTCTACCCATCGAATCATAAATGGCCTTGCCTTCTGCTCCGGCAATATTCAATATGCGCAATTCTAGACCTTGCTGCACAACCAATGCCTTTTTAAGGTCGTTCAAAAAGTTTTTTTCTTGTTTCACCAATAAGGTAAGCTCGTATTTATTAATAACCGAATCAATTTTACGGTTGTGTTTATTCAGCTGCACCATACCTTTCGAAGGATGAACGGTATTACCCCCTAATAATATTTCCTGAAGAATCTCATTTTTATAATACAGGTTCTCGGCTATAAAGTATAAATCTGTAGCCGGAACAAGCCTATCGTTGTACATCGAAATAAACGATTCGTTAATCTTTTCTACACTTTTATCTTCCAAAAAGCGGATCAACAAGGTGCAGCACATGATACAGAAAAGCAAGAAAGCAATTTTAAGCTTGTTTTTGAGGCTGAAAGCAAATTTCATCATATAGTTGGTTAGTATTAAACTTCTAGGTACTTTTATTTCACTTAGAACGTCACCCTGAATTCATTTCAGGGTCTTTGTAGTAGAAAAGATGCTGAAATAAATTCAGCATGACGACATCTTCCTAAAAGTAGTCCTCCTGCGCTGTCTTCGCGAAAAGCTGTGGTGCAAAATTGACTAAATATAACTCTTTTTTCGCTCGGGTAACAGCCGTGTATAACCAGCGGAGAAAATCAAGATCGATCATTTCTTCGGTAAGGTAACCTTGATCGGCAAAAACCGCATCCCATTGCCCACCTTGCGCTTTGTGGCAGGTAACTGCATAAGCAAATTTAATCTGCAGGGCATTATAAAAAGGGTCGGCTTTAATGGCCAGCATCCGCTGCCGTTTATTGGCAATGTGTTCATAATCTTCATTAAGACCGTCAAAAAGCTTTTTATTTTGCTCATATGGCAAGTTTGCGCTTTCCAGATTAAGGGTATCCAGCATTACTTTACAGCTGATCTGTCCGGCAGCAGGGAAATCCATAAATTCTAAAGTAGCATCTGCAAAGCGGAATCCATAACGTTCTTCTTCTCCCCTCACACGGATCACTTTTGCCATGTCGCCATTAGCGATAAAAGCAGTATCCTCATTTTCGGGCAGCCAGAAATAATTGTTCCGTACCACCATAATCTGATCGCCACCTGTCAATTCTTCTTCGCGGTATAGTAACCTTGCCCTAATCTGTTGGTTATACACATTTGCCGATTTATTGGAACGGCAAACCACCAGCGTATTTTCCATCCCGAACTTCCGGTAGGCATACTCCAATCCCTCAACCAAACGTGCGCCCGGCATATTATAAATGTCGGTATAACTTTTAGTGAGGAATTTAGGCAAAGGATTTTCAGGATTTTTAGCAATCTGGTTCCGCAGCATCGTAGCATTGGCCAAAATACCCGATTTTTTGCCCTGGCGAACTACTTCCTTTAACTCAACAGAAGAAACCGTTAAAGCAAATTTATCTTTAAGATATTGTTCGTTCAGCGCCGGACTATCTAAACTCCCAACGGGCGGTAACTGTGCGGTATCGCCTACAAAAAGCAGAAAACAGTTTTTGGTGTTGTATACAAACTCGAGCAGGTCTCTTAATATTGAAGAGCCCGTTTCGTTAAATTCATCGGCAATCATCGAAGCCTCATCAATAATAAACAGGGTATTTTCGGAGAGGTTTGGCGCCAGCTGGAACTGCATTTCGGGCGATGCCGCCGATCGTTTTCGGTAAATGCGTTTATGTATGGTTAAGGCTTTTCGGTACGAATATTGGCTCATCACCTTAGCAGCCCTTCCCGTTGGAGCCAAAAGTTCGCTACGCAGGTTAAATTGTTTTAAAACCTTTACCAAAGCCGCAACAGAAGTAGTTTTACCTGTACCTGCATAACCTTTTAACACAAAACAGCGGTACTCATCGTCCTGTTGCAGAAACACCGACATCCGCTCGCAAAAAAGCAATTGCTCCTTGGTTGGTGTATGTTCGTATGCTGACGCTATAAGCTGACTTTTATCCTGAATCATTAAGGGTTAATTGTATAAATTGGTTAATCGGTTAACTGTTTTTAACTACCATTATTAAAAAATAATCTCTTTTATTTTGAAAAGCAATTATTGTGCTAATCGGTTCCCTTAGCCCGTCTTTCCGCTGTATCCCCGATTAAACCTGTGAAAAAATTAAAATGGATTTCAAATCGGGGGATGCCTCTTCAATACGGTTTAGGAGGCAAATATAGTGCTCTTTTTAAGCGACCCTTGCATCAACAATAAAACAATTAAACAGTTTTCGTTATAAGAGTAAGGTTTCGATGCGGTGTGCCATCACCATATTCTGTTTTTTACTATAACTGAAAATGGTAAAATGACCATCCTGAGAAGCAACCAAACCAATAGACTGGGGCTGATCGTTAACAAACTGTGCAACAGAAAAATGCCTTGTACCACCGAGTTGCCCAGGATATAAAATCTTATCCTCACCACCAACAATCGGTTCCGAAAAAGCAATCTGCTCTACCGTTGGTTTACCTTTAGCACGACCAATTTTTGCACCAAATGCAATTAGATCAAACTCTTCATTGATAATGGTTGCACCATCTACCGCGGTTAAACCTGCCAAATGATCCACCTCGCGACGTACAGCACCCTGCGAGAAAATCTCGCTTTGGTTGCCACTTTGTTTCGCCAGATTGGATAAGCCGCAAAATGGTGGTTCTACTAAATATTGTATCGGATGAATGATGGATTCTTCCCATTTCGCATCGCCTTTAGGCACAATTAACAAAGCACCTCCACGGCCATGAGCACGCATAGACACCGAAAACTGGATAAGAATATTAATTGGATCATTCCAACTCGCCAGAACAGTCAGATCTAATAAGGCCTGTAAAATAGGCGGACAGTCTTTATTGGTACAGCTTCTATCATCTACAATCCGGATTTGCTCTCCTTTTAACACCGCTACGTTGGTAAATTTGCCTATTCCGTAAATCCTACGGTGTTTAATTACGATTAAGCCTGGTTCCGAAACATCTACAACAAAACAAAAATTAGGGATATTTAAAGTTGTTCCCCAAATATAAAGTTCACCATCCTCTTCCCAAACACCTAAGTGGATGCCCGAACGTTCTATTCCGGGCGCTATTTTGGTTAAAGTATTGGCATTTAAGGCCAACTTTTTTGCAAAACGCAAGGGTTTTGACGCTTGTTCAGGAGGTAAAAATGCAATCGAAATCCGTGGCGAATGCCCTTCTTCCTTACGCAGGCTGCTCCAAAAAGCAACATCAATAATCGCTTCGATTATTTTTCTTTCCGGTTGAGTAGCCAGATCTATCTCACCCTGTTCAATTGCATTTTTGTGCAGCTTAACAAAATGTTGCTCAATAGTAGCTGCAATCGTGTTTGCCGCTTTATAGGTAGGCTTGTAACTCATGTTCCGAATTTAAGCCGAATATTTCAATTTCTGAATACCCTAAAGGTTTGATTTTGGTAAAAATATCTTGAGGTTTTAACCGCAAAGTACACAGAGAATGGGATTAACCACAAAGGCGCAAAGAACACAAAGTGAATTGTATATTTCTGGCCCATTATAAATCCCTAAAGTGAACTAAGATGTATTAGGTGGTAAAAAAATAGGGTTCATTAGTTCACTTGTTCATTAGGGAATTGGTAGCATGGTGTAGAAAATTATTCCGTGTTAATCCGTGGCTCCCACCTAAACGTATGGTTACTATCAGGACAGATCTATCTGGTCTTGGTTTTTAGGCATTTTGCTAACACCCGCTAATAAACCAATAGTCTTACCGAAGAACGCGGTCAATCCCAAGGGCCGGAAGAATCAAAAAAACAGTTGCAGAATAGACCAAATGGCACTTCCAAACCTGAAACGCAGCGGTTTTGTGTTCATAAGTAAAATTCAAATTTTCTACAAATTTTGAACACAAAACTAAGTGCCGCTGTTTTTTTGATGTGCTGGTAGAATTGTGCAAAAGGTCCCTTGCCGGATTGATAAAGCGCTTTGGGTACTTTGGCGCTCCAAAGTTCCATGCCCACGCGGCATAGAGCGGAAAAAATAAATATTTATGTGTAAATATTAGTTTTGCAGAATTAGCATCATTTAATTAGAAGGAAGGATGTTAACGCTGAAGTTTAGGGAAAGCATGACGATAGACTTAAGAATGTGTGATAAAAATAAATCCAGCGCCAAAAGATATATCTTAATGGTAACCGAATAGACGGACAGGTTTGGCAAAATCTCACACAATCCGTGGTAAAACCAAAAAATTAACCTCATCTTACCGTTAATCCTTAAAAAACGCTATTTTTGTTTCAATGAGTAACAATAGTCTCTTATTAGTCGACCCGAATTTTAAAGCTGATGCATCTGCAAACTGTCATTTATTATTAAAAATAACGAATGATAGCTTCTCTTATGCAATAGTGAGTAAGGATACTGAAGAGATTCATGTTATTTTCGATAAACAGGGTTGTGATGATGTACAGAAAGAGCTCAAATCTACCTTCGAAACCGACCGTTACTTATCTTTAAATTATGCAGCGGTAAAGGCAGCCATTCATACCTCAAATTTCATTTTCATTCCTGATGAATGGTTTGATAATGAAAATTTAGCCGTTTACTCCAAATATTTAGGTACAGACGCAAAAATTTACATCAAACATAACGATGACCTTGGCTTTAACACTATTTTCTGTTTAGATGAAAATGTAAAAGCTCATTTACCCGAAAAAACGAACGTATTCCCACAATCTGAACCCTTAATGGTTTTATTTAACCATTTGGCAGATGAATCTTTGCTGATCGATTTTACGGCAGTATCGTTCAATGTATTGTATACAAAGGATAAAAAGGTTGTTTTTCAAAACCATTACGAATCAGAAAATGCTGAGGAATTTAATTATTTCTTATTACTGATGATTGAACAACTGGGTTTAACCGATGCTGTTCCGGTATATATACAAGGTATTATAAACGAAGATGATGAACATTACAATACCTTGTTAAAATATTTTAATCAACTTTATTTCTTCTTCCCGGCCGGAAAACAGAATAGCGAATTATTGGCCGATATGCCAAAACACTATTTCAGCGGCCTGCTTGCTTTAGATTTATGCGAATAATTGGTGGCAAATTAAAGGGCATCCGTTTGCAGCCTCCTGCAAATTTACCGGTACGTCCTACTACGGATATGGCCAAAGAAGCACTTTTTAATATCCTCAACAACAAATACGATTTCGAAACCTGTACCGTGCTCGATCTATTCTGCGGAACAGGAAATCTAACCTTCGAATTTGCCTCTCGTGGTGCAGAAAGCATTTTAGCCGTAGATATGGATTATGGTTGCGTAAACTGGGTTAAAAACACAGCAAAACAACACCAGTTTAACCAGATTGATGTACGTAAGGGCGATGTTTTTAAGTTATTAAAACAGATGGCAGGTGCTTACGACCTTATTTTTGCTGATCCACCCTACAATATGCCAAACATCCCACAGATTTCGGTGATGGTTAAAGAACAACAATTACTAAAACCCGATGGTTTATTAATTGTAGAACACCAAAGCAATATGAAACTGAATAGTCAGCCCGGTTACACCGAAACCAGAAAATACGGCAATTCATCATTCAGCTTCTTTGAATTTAATTAGTGCAAAGATATTGTGTAATGTTATTATATAAAGATAATAAGGTTTTGAAAGTGGGCATATAGTGCATTTTGGCGGGCTTCAGTCCTGCTTTTCATTCAAAGTCCTCACCCGATGAAAGATCGGGTTCCGGGCTTTCCATTGCAATCAGGCTTAATCATTTGAGGCCTGTTCCAGTCAAACTGTTTAAGATCATCATAATGCTCTTAATTCCAAATATTAAAAACTAAATCAAAAAAATATTCCGAGAAAATCCGTGTTTCTCCGCCTGAATGGTCGGGCAGACGGGGCTAAAAAATACTTTACACCCTTTTCTGTTCTTTGTGCTCTTTGTGTCTTAGTGGTTAATAATTTCAGCATAAAAATCTATATTTGAGTCATGAAGATAGCACTATTTCCAGGCTCATTTGATCCGATCACCATTGCTCACGTAAACATTCTACAACGTGCTACACCGCTTTTTGATAAAATTGTAGTCGGAATTGGATTAAACAGTTCGAAACAGAATTTTTTGAGTGCCGATCAACGTCTTCAGATTCTACAGACCGTTTTTAAGGGTTATCAGAACATCGAAATCCAAACTTATGAAGGTTTAACCGTAGATTTCTGCAGAAAAATTAATGCCAAATACATGGTGCGTGGCATCCGTTCAGCAGCAGATTTTGAATATGAAAGAGCCATCGCACAGATCAACCAAACCATGATGCCAGAAGTAGAAACTATTTTACTTTTAAGCAAACCCGAATATTCGGCCATTAGCTCTACCATCGTCCGCGATATTTTAAGAAACCATGGCGATGTAAGTCCATTTGTACCCAAAGAAGCACTTAGTTTTTTATAATTGTGCAGTCAGGTGTTACCACCTGACTGATAGATACGTTTAGGTACATATTTATAGTTTGTATTTATTTGTGCCAGATAGAAATATCTCACACTACCATCTTCCAGAACGGGGTGTTTTGTCAGTCTTAGCGGAGTTGAAGACCACAACTAGTTAGCATCTCGCTCAAACCAGCAGAAATGTGGAGTCGGGTATTACCAACTGCATCATAGCTATATTTATTAAAGATTTCTAATTTTTTAATCTGTGTCCGATAGAAATACCTGACACCACAATTTATTTTAACAAAATCTGTAACGTTTTAATAAATCTGTTACCAATGGGTTATCATATTAAATGAAAGAAACAGAAAACATATTTCTCACACTGATCAATCAGCATAAAGCGATTATACATAAGATTTCGAAAATGTATATGAACGGTGTTGAAGAACAGCGTGATCTGTTTCAGGAAATAGTATTACAGCTTTGGAAAGCCTATCCTACTTTTAAAGGCAATGCTAAATTTACAACATGGATGTACCGCGTGTGCTTAAACACCGCATTAATCTATTTTAAAAAGGACAATCGAAAAGTAGACAAAACTCCTTTGGATCAAAATATCGATGTGGCGGATGTGAACGAAAGTGCAGAAAAAGAAGAAAAGCTGGCCTACCTATACACTGCCGTTCAAGAATTAAATGTGATCGAAAAAGCATTGATATTTCTTTTTCTCGAAAATCAATCCCATCGCGAGATTGCCGAAAACCTTGGCATCAGCGAGGTAAACGCAAGGGTTAAACTCAACAGGACAAAAGAAAAATTACAGTTCATCATAAAGAAAAACGGTTATGAATTTTGACGACATTAAAAATGAATGGAATGCTGAAAATCCTGATGGGAACAACATTTCTACAGATATGCTAAAAATAAACCAGGCACATACCCCAATTGATAGGATCAGGGGAAAAATGAAACATGAGTTTTTTTACCAGATTGTTGCTTTGGTTATCATGGCTTTCATACCCTATTTTTTTAGCTTTTCACAAGCAATGGATCAGGTATTTTTAATGTTTTACGCCATTACCTGTGGTTTTACGGCATATTACTTTTTTAAGTTTTATCGGTTTTATAAAAATTCTTACGATATGAGCCTGGATACCCGCAAAAATATCCTGTGGTTTTATTATGAAATGAAATTGAATGTAGAGCTTTATAAAGCGCTAACCTACATTGTTGCCTTTATTGGGGTCGCGTTGATAGCGGTATATCTGTTTATTGAAAAAGCATCTATATTTATCAGGATTTTAAGCAAATTATCCTCTGTTTATATTTTATTGAACTGCTTTATTTCCATTTTAATTATTGGTGCCATTACCGAACTATGGGCCTGGTATTATTACGGAAAACATTTAAAGCAGGTAAAAAAAATAGTTGATGAATTGGATTATGAGTAAGGTGCTGTCAGATATTTAAGTATAAGTGCTGTCAGATGTTACCATCTCACGGATAGCTATTAACCAGTTGAAGCCGTCACCCTGAATTTATTTCAGGGTCTATATTGCAGTAAAGATGCTGAAACAAGTTCAGCAGGACGATCTCTGGGCTATAACACTTACTATAATACCCCTCCGGCCCTCAACACATCGATAATGGATGGAAAAGTGTTTTTCACCACCGGCGAAATGTGGTTTTTATCAAGCCATACCGCCTCATCAATCCCCTCCTCTTTTTGAGGAACCAATTTCGGCTCGCCTTTAACCTTCATTTTGTACCAATTTGTTTTTTTGATCACCATTTTAGAACCAATGGGATAAACATGATAGGTTTTACACAACTTTTCTTCTCGTTTAAAAACCCTGATCCCACACTCCTCTTCCACTTCGCGAACGGCTGTCTCTTTCATTTTCTCACCTTCTTCCAGCTTTCCTTTGGGCAAATCCCATTTTTTATTTCTAAAAATAAAGAGGTAATTACCATTAGCACTCTCTACTAAACCACCCGCAGCTTTAATGATGGTGCAATCTTTCTTTAACTTTTTAAAAGTTTCCTGAGGGTTCTTTGTTAGAAAAATATAGCTCTTTTTAGATCCATTTTTTAGTTTTTTGTAGAATGTCTGCAAATCAAAATCCTGAAATTCAAGTTGTTGAATTTTCTCTTTTTGTTCTGGCAGAAAATCGGAGATAAACAAGGTGTTATCGTTGATATAAATTCTATAGTTTCTTGGCATATATTTTTAAAAACACATTAAAATGGTGCGAAGGCTAAACCCACTACTATTCTTTACAATATTGTTATGCTATAAAAGTTAAGTATTTGCTTTCTCTAAAGTAGAAAAATTGTTGAGTTATTTATAAGGTAAAAAAAAAGGTTACAACAATTAAATGTTGTAACCTTATCTAAATTAACGCTCTCAATCAAAGATTGATGCAAGGCTCTCACCCCTTGCTTGGTACAAATATATAACTTTTTATTAAAAAGGTGAAAAAAAACTTTAATAACGTATAAATACTGATTAAACCGTATTTATAGCATATTTTATCTTTTTCAAAACCTCTTATTATCTGTTTTGTTCGATCATTTTTAACCAAATAAGAACAATATGAAAATTAAGCACTCTACTCCTATTGAGCGACTTGAGAAAATAAAAATTGGTGATATAATTGAATCTGATTGCGGTAAATCAGGGAAGGTGGTTGGAATTGAAATCTTGGAATATCCAAGAGAAAAACAGTTTTATTTTAAACTGGAAAACAAAAATGGTACAATACTGATCATTAAATAGTTAATAATAACGCCTATTACAATTTTCACCTTATTTACATACGATAAATATCAGTTATTTTCATTTAATTCCAATTAATCATGACAACACATCAAATTGTAAAAAATGTCGTTCAATTATGGTTATCGGTATCTACAAATGGAAAACTATCGCGAATAATTCCTCCAACGCTAAATATTTTTATAATTTTAACGTTTTAATCTGCCATGCCCATAACTTCACTATCAGAAACAGATCTGGAAGCCTACCGGAATGATCTTTCAAACCCAGAAAAATCAACAGGAGAACTCTTTATCAAATTAAACGGGCTTTATCAACGATTTGCTGGCAATGAACAACTGTTGACGGATTTTGAATATGTTTCAGAACTCAATACATTGGAAAACAACTATGCTTCCAAAAAAGAGCACTATACAAAAGAGATTAGTGAACTTAAACGGCAGTTTAAACAACTGGATAACCGCATTGTAGCCGCAGAACAAAAATTACGGCACGGTATACCCGAAGATCTGATGGTGATGGACAAAATTATTGCCGAGCAAGAATCTATTGTAGAAGACCAGGAAAAACTCAACAATGCCGAAACCTATATTGTAGAACAGGTTAGAAAAATTGATATTGAACATGGTAAAGATCTCCAGAAATTGGAGCAGCAACAAAATAACAGGAGTACTCCTTTTCAAAGTAAGTTTTCTGCCTTTAACGAACAGATGAAACTGGCAGAAAAAAGAATTACCTTAAAGGTTAGTGCTTTTTCACTTGTAGCCATCGTTGGTATTCCTTTAATAATAGATACCATTTTTGTGTGGTTAGGCATGCCAGCACTTGGGAAGAATGCCAATAACCTCATTCTTACGCATTATATGTTTCTGATCAGTCTGATCCTGGTTGAACTATTTATGGCCGATAAAATAAGAAGCCGGATTTCGCGTATGCTATCAATCTCCTATCTCAAAGATTCGCTCAGCAACCTTAACAATCTGCTCGCTGAAAATAAAAATCAGATCTTCAAAGTAGAAACCAGTCATAAAATCCGTTTAGCCGATTTTACAAGAAATGCGGAAAGTTAAATTCTTTCTTTAAACAAAAAGGGTTTAAAAGCCTTAATGTGTGGCTTCTAAACCCTTTTTATGGATTTTTGCTATTGATTTAAGCTTATAATGTAGCCATATCAATCACAAAACGGTAACGTACATCACCTTTTTGCATTCGATCGTATGCAGTTTGAATATCTTTCATATCGATCATTTCGATATCCGATACGATATTGTTTTCAGCACAGAAATCTAACATTTCCTGAGTTTCAGCAATTCCTCCGATACCCGAACCTGCTAAACTTTTTCTGCCACCCAATAAACTAAAAGCCGCAATTTCTGCTGGTTTTGGTGGAACGCCCACACAAATATGTGTACCATTGGTTCTCAATAAAGAAAGATACATGTTAAAATCATGCTCTGCTGATACCGTATCCAATATAAAATCGAATGTACCTTTAGCCGCTTTAACCTGCTCAGCATCGGTAGTGACCACAAAATGATGAGCACCTAATTTTTTCGCATCCTCTTCTTTTTTTGGTGAAGTACTCAATACGCTTACTTCAGCACCAAATGCTACACCAAATTTAACAGCCATATGGCCCAAACCACCCAAGCCCAATACAGCAAGCTTGTGTCCTTTTCCTACCTTCCAGTGTCTTAACGGCGAATATGTCGTAATTCCGGCACATAAAAGCGGTGCTACAGCAGCAAGATTTAATTTATCTGATACATGAAGTACAAATTCTTCACGCACCACAATCGAATCTGAATATCCACCATAAGTAGGTGTTTTTCCATCTCTTTCTAAACCATTATATGTCTGCGTATTGCCTTCTAAACAATATTGTTCTAAATCCTGCTTACAGTTTTCGCAAACCTGACATGAATCTACCATACAACCTGTACCGGCAAGATCTCCTACCTTGAATTTCTTAACGTGATCTCCAACTTTTATTACCCTACCCACAATTTCATGACCTGGAACCATTGGAAATATCCCAGGGAACCAATCGTTTTTAATCTGGTGCAGATCTGAGTGGCAAACTCCACAGAAAAGTATTTCGAATTGCACATCATGAGGTCCTACCTCCCGGCGCTCAAAATTCCAGGGTGCAAGATCTGTTTCGGCATTTTGTGCCGCATATCCTTTTGTTGCTATCATAAAAATTTAAATTTATTTTACCATAACAAATGTAACCAGCTATTGTTAAGAATAATTACGCAAATCAAATAAATCATTGCAAAATTCAAACAACGGAATCATGCGGTGTAAATTTTATGTGGCAGTAAGCAGTAACCATTAATCAAAATCAGGAGAACAAACCGTGCGTAATCTCTTTTATAACATCATCCGCGTAAAAAAAGATTGTTAACATCCCTTGGTCTTGAGTAATCACTAAGATATCTTCTCGTTTAATATGGTTTTCGTTGATAAAAAGGGTAAGACGTTCGTGCGAACTAAAATAATCGGATTTTAAAACAATCATAAACTATAGATAGGTATACACTTAAGACGGATCGGATAAATAATTGTTACCGAAGTTGAAACAATCAATATGATAATTACAATATAATCTGTATGGTTTTTAGCATCTGCGATTCTTTATCATACTGATTTACAAGGAGTGGCAAGAAATAGCTTTTACCATCCATCGAAATTTCCGATATTTGTAGCATTTGAATGTCGAAATTTAATTATTTTCGACATTTTTCTACCCCACTTTTAAAACATTGGGGTTTAATAAACGTTATGACAAACACAAATAAATCTGTAATTTTGAGCCATGTATAATAAAAGTGATATTGAATTAAAGGTAGCGGAATTTTTATTACAGATAAAAGCAATCAAATTACAACCAAATAACCCTTTTACATGGGCTTCTGGTTGGAAATCGCCGATTTATTGCGATAACAGAATTACCCTTTCCCACCCCCAGGTTAGAACTTACATTCGCCAGAAACTGGCACAGGCCATCCAGGAAGAATTTGGTTCTGTAGATGTTATTGCAGGTGTTGCAACCGCTGGCATTCCTCAAGGCGTTTTAGTAGCTCAAGAACTAGGTTTACCTTTTATCTATGTTAGGGCAAAAGCTAAAGAACACGGTACCGGAAGTTTAATAGAAGGAGAAGTAGTAGAAGGCCAACGTGTTGTAGTGATTGAAGATTTAATTTCTACCGGAAAAAGCAGCTTACAGGCTGTTGAAGCTTTAAGAGCCGCAGGTTTATCTGTAGCTGGTTTAGCGGCAATTTTTACTTACGGTTTCGAAAAAGCAGACGAAAATTTCACAGCAGCAAAATGCCGTTACTTAACTTTATCAAACTATGGTGCCTTAATCGACTATGCTGCCGAGCACAGCATTATTGCTAAAAGTGACATGGAATTATTGGGTAAATGGCGCTTAAATCCTTCAGAATGGGGCCAAGGACAAGTTTTAAGTTCGGAGTCTTAAGTTTTGAATAAAAACAAAAAACTATAAAAATATATAATGACTGTTATTGAAAGCACAGTAGAAGTTAATAAACCAGTTTCGGAGGTTTATACTTTTCTATCCAATATGAACAATCATCAGCAACTGATGCCAGAAAATATTTACAACTGGGAATCTACAGAAGATGATGCACGTTTTACCATCCAAAATATGGCAAAATTGGCCATTAAAATTTCTAACCGGGTAGAAAATGAAGAAATAACAGCAGTTCCAAGCGAAAAAGCACCTTTCGATGTAGAATTAAAGTGGACTGTTACCGATAATGGAAATGGTACAACTACAGCTAAACATATTATTACTGCAGATTTGAACATGATGATGAAGATGTTGGCATCTGGTCCGTTGCAAAAACTGGCCGATCATCAAACAGAAAAACTGAAAGAGCTATTAGGTTAATAAATGGTGATTACACAAGATATATGATTTCACAGGTTTAAGTGATTTCACAGATAGAAAAGCGAAGCATAAAACTTCGCTTTTTTTATGCGTAAAAATTCCATTGCGGTTCTATTATCAGCATATTATTTTAATACCTTAGTTTTCGAATAACCTTTAAACTATGAACCTCAGATTTCTCCAGGTAACTGCCTTATTATTTGCCCTTATCCCTGTTTCAAAAACGTTTGCACAATCATCAGCTACAGCCCTAAAAACCGAATATTTAATTAACCCAATTGGGTTAGACAATCCTAACCCGCGTTTTACATGGCAAATGGATGATGCCAGCCAAGGAGCCAAACAAACGGCTTATCGCATTTTAGTAGATGCCGATTCAACCTCACTTGTTAAAGCTGATGCAAAACTTTGGAATACAGGTTGGATTACTTCTGATCAAAACCTGATTGTTTATTCGGGTCAGTTACTAAAACCTTTTACTAAATATTTCTGGAGAGTTGATATTGCCGATCGAAATAAAAAGAAAAACAACAATGTGAACATTGCCAGTTTTGAAACCGGCATGATGAAAATGGAAAACTGGCAAGGTGCATGGATCTCGGATACCGAAAATACCAAGCTTAAACCAGCCCCTTATTTTAGAAATACCTTTAGCACAAATAAAAAAATTAAATCGGCAAGGGCTTATATTGCCGCAGGCGGGCTTTACGAATTATCCATTAATGGGAAGAAAATCGGCAACCACCGCATGGACCCAATGTATACCCGATACGATAGAAGAACACTATACGTTACTTACGATGTAACAAACGCCATTAAACCTGGTAATAATGCCATTGGCGTATTATTGGGAAATGGGTGGTACAACCATCAATCAACGGCCGTTTGGTATTTTGACCGTGCTCCGTGGCGCAACAGACCTACCTTTTGTCTTGATGTCCGTATTACCTATGAAGATGGGACAACCGAAACCATCAAATCTGGCAAAGGTTGGAAAACTGCCCTTAGTCCTATTGTTTTTAACAGCATTTATACCGCCGAACATTACGATGCACGCTTAGAAAAAGCGGGTTGGAATACAACAAATTTTGATGACAAAGACTGGAAAGAGGTGATGTACCGCTCGGCACCATCAAAAAACATCGTTGCCCAGGCATTACATCCTATCCGTAACGTAGAAGAAATAGCGAGCAAAAGTTTAAGAAAATTTAACGATACCACCTATTTGTTCGATCTGGGTAGAAATATTTCGGGTGTGAGTATAATCACCGTAAATGGTCCAGCCGGAACTACAATAAAACTAAAACATGGCGAACGTTTATACACCAATGGACATGTAGATATTTCAAATATTGATGCCCATTACCGCCCAACCGATAATACAGATCCCTTTCAAACCGATATTCTGATTTTAAGTGGAAAAGGAGAGCAAAGTTTTATGCCACATTTTAATTATAAGGGTTTTCAATATGTTGAGGTAACCAGCTCTGCTCCCATCACATTGAAAAAAGAAAACCTGGTGGGGTATTTTATGCATAGCGATGTTCCAGTTGTTGGCGACGTTAAATCATCGGAACCAGTTATCAATAAAATTTACTATGCTACCAATAATTCTTACCTTTCAAATCTTTTTGGTTACCCAACCGATTGTCCGCAGAGAGAGAAAAACGGCTGGACAGGCGATGCACAAATTGCCATAGAAACCGGACTTTATGGTTTTGATGGCATTACCATTTACGAAAAATGGCTTGCCGATCACCGCGATGAGCAGCAGCCAAATGGTGTGTTGCCATCTATTATTCCAACGGATGGCTGGGGTTACGAATGGGGCAATGGACCAGATTGGACCAGTACCATTGCCATTATTCCATGGAATATTTACCTGTTTTACGGTGACAAAAAACTACTTGCCGATTGTTATGAAAACATCAGGAAATATGTTAACCACGTCGACGAAACCTACCCAACAGGCTTAACCACCTGGGGCCTCGGCGACTGGATTCCGGTAAAATCTAAATCTCCTGTAGAGCTTACTTCTACATGTTATTATTATGCTGATGTAGTTATTTTGGCCAAAGCCGCTAAAATTCTAGGCAAAAACGATGATTATGAAAAATATATGGCATTGGCTAAAAAAATCAAAGATGCCTTTAATGCCAAATATTTAAATAAAGAAAAAGGAATTTATGCCTCTGGCATACAAACCGAGATGAGTGTTCCACTTTACTGGAAAATTGTGCCAGAAGAATCTATTGCTTTAGTTGCCGAAAATTTAGCCAAACGCGTAGAGGCCGATGGTTTCCATTTAGATGTAGGCTTATTGGGTACAAAAGCCATTTTAAATGCTTTGAGTGAAAACGGCTATAGTGATATTGCCTACAAAGTTGCCGCTCAAAAAACCTATCCAAGCTGGGGCTGGTGGATGGAAAATGGAGCTACTACTTTGTACGAGAACTGGCCTATTGATGCAAAATCAGATATTTCCATGAATCACATCATGTTTGGCGAAATCGGTGCATGGTTGTATAAAGGCATTGGTGGAATTAAACCAGATCAAACCAAGCCAGGTTTTAAAAATGTAATCCTTGAGCCGCATTTTGTAAATGGTTTAGAAAATTTCGCAACCAAACATACCGGCCCTTATGGTGAAATCGCTTCATCATGGAAGAGAAATGGAGCCAATGTTAGCTATCAGGTTACCATTCCTGCAAATTCTACAGCTACTGTAATCTTACCTAAACAAAAAGATTTAAAAGTTTATTTGTCAGGCAAGCAAATTTCTGATCCAAGCAAACAGTTGGAAGCAGGTAACTATACTTTCGAATGGAGATAATATGAACCATAACTTCCTTAAATCAGGCCTGTTTATCACCTTATTTTTATGCTACACTGCAACGTGGGCACAGCATAAAATTGTAGATCAGCATGAGCGCGTAACCGAATACATCAGTCCTAAAAGAATTTTGTGGAAAACGGGTGAGGTTAAAAACACTGAAAGACTTTTACAAGAAGGTGTTGGTCAGGCAGATGTACGAAATTTGAACATGTGTGTACTTGAAAATAGGCAAAATGCAAAGGCAGGCATTCTTTTGGACTTTGGCAAAGAAATTCAAGGCGGCATCCAGATCGTAACCGGTATTTGGGGAGGAAACAAACCTATAAAAGTGAGGATCAGGTTTGGAGAATCTGCAAGCGAAGCCATGTCTGATATAGGTGGTAAAGGCGGTGCTACAAACGATCATGCCATTCGGGATCAGGAAATACTGCTCCCATGGTTGGGTATTGCAGAAATCGGTAATACAGGCTACAGATTTGCAAGGATCGATCTTTTGGACGACAATGTTAAACTCATTTTAAAAGAAACGCGGGCCATTTCTAAATATAGAAACCTGGAATATAAAGGTTCTTTTAATTGCAGCGATACTTTGCTCAATAAAATCTGGCAAACTGGTGCTTATACCGTCCAACTCAACATGCAAGATTACCTGTGGGATGGCATAAAACGCGACCGCTTGGTATGGGTTGGCGATTTAAACCCTGAAATTGCGACCATTAATGCTGTTTTCGGGTATAATGAAGTTGTTCCTAAATCGCTTGATTTTGCCAAAGAAACTACGCCACTCCCCGAATGGATGAATGGCATTAGTGCCTATTCCATGTGGTGGATTATTAATCAAAGAGATTGGTATTACCACAACGGAGATTTAAAATATTTACAAGCGCAACAAACATATTTAACCAAACTGCTACAACTGTTAACACAAAAAATCGGATCAGACCATAAAGAAAATTTAGATGGACAGCGGTTTTTAGACTGGCCTTCGAGCGAAGATGCTAAAGCCATTCATGCAGGCCTTCAATCGATGATGATTTTAGCCTTAAATGCTGGCGCAGATTTAATGATTAAATTAAATGATCAGGAAACCGCTAAACAGTGCAACCTCGCAGTAGAAAACCTTAAAAAGCACATTCCAGAAACAAAAGATTCTAAACAGGCTGCTGCATTGCTATCCCTATCAAATTTAATGGATGCACAACGTGCAAATACGATTCTATCCGATGGTGGAACAAAAAATTTCTCTACGTTTTTTGGCTATTATATGTTACAGGCTAAAGCGAACGCGAAGGATTATAAGGGTGCAATGAATATCATCCGCGAGTATTGGGGGGCCATGTTAAAATTGGGTGCAACCACTTTTTGGGAAGATTTCAATATGGATTGGATCAAAAATGCGGGCAGGATCGATGAACTTGTCCCTGAAGGTAAAATTGATATCCATGGTGCTTATGGCGCTTATTGTTACATCGGTTTTCGCCATAGCCTTTGCCATGGTTGGGCATCCGGACCTACACCTTGGTTAACCGAACATATTCTGGGCATATCAGTAGTAGATCCGGGCTGTAAAACAATCCGCATCAAACCTAATCTTGGCGATTTAACTTTTGCCGAAGGTACTTTCCCTACTCCTTATGGTATTTTAAGTGTTAAACACACGTTGGTAAACGGGAAAGTTAAAACGAAAATTAAAGCGCCAAGGGGTGTGAAGATTTTGCGTTAATTACCGCTATCCAGTAATGCTGTTAAATAAAAATAACCTTACGGTATCCCAAAAATCACCTAATGACCGCTCAGGTTTAATTCGGTGTTGTATATTTATTTTAATGGCCTCATTGAGGACTGCACCGTTTAAAAACCTACGGGGTTTAATACTCAAAGTATATATTGCATTAAATACCGCGTTAGGGATTGGAAGGGTTCAGTACCGATTCTTCATCGGTACCAGAGCGAAGCGCAGCCCTGAAAAGCCCGCCCCTTGCCTAGCTTGGGTAACGCCCAAATTAGTTGGCAATATTCAATAAAGACTTTGTAGATTTTTAAACTTACAAAATCTAACAGTCTAAAATAAGACAAATTTTCAGCACAACTTATTAATTACCAGTAATTTAGTCATAAAAAAGAAAAACTTACAGACAAAATTTCCGATTTAAAAATCAAAATTAACATGGCATTTGTTTTGACTTAAAAGGGCATATGAACTTCAACAATTTTACCATAAAAGCCCAGGAAGCAGTTCAACAGGCTTCTGAAATAGCCCAGGGCAACCAGCAACAGGCTATTGAAACGGCACACCTGCTTAAAGGTTTGCTTACTGTTGATGAAAACGTAGTTTCTTATGTTTTAAAGAAATTAAACGTTAACCTAAATTCATTGAATCAAAACTTAGATGCAGAGATTGCCAAGTTCCCGAAAGTGAGCGGAAGTAATGTCTATTTGTCATCAAATGCCAATAGCGTTTTACAGAAAGCGCAAACATTTTTAAAAGAATTTAAGGATGAATTTGTATCCGTAGAACATTTATTGTTGGGTATACTTGCCGTTAACGATAACACTTCGAAATTATTAAAAGAACAGGGTGTTAACGAAAAAGACCTTAAAAAAGCCATTGTAGAATTGCGCGGCGATAACCGCGTAACTGATCAAAATGCAGAGGCTACTTATCAGGCCTTAAGCAAATATGCCAGGAATTTAAACGAATACGCAGAAAGCGGAAAATTAGATCCAGTAATTGGCCGCGACGAAGAAATCCGCCGTGTAATCCAGATTTTATCGCGTAGAACCAAGAATAACCCTATTCTTATTGGTGAACCAGGTGTGGGTAAAACCGCCATCGCTGAAGGAATTGCCTTCAGGATTATTAAAGGCGATGTACCCGAAAACCTGAAAAGTAAAGTGGTGTATTCATTAGATATGGGCTCACTTATTGCAGGTGCAAAGTACAAAGGAGAATTCGAAGAGCGGTTAAAAGCAGTAGTTAAAGAAGTTACCCAAAGCGATGGCGATATTATTTTGTTTATCGATGAGATACACACTTTAGTGGGTGCTGGTGGTGGTGAAGGCGCAATGGATGCTGCAAACATTTTAAAACCCGCACTTGCCCGTGGAGAGTTACGCGCCATTGGTGCAACAACCCTGGATGAATATCAAAAGTATTTAGAAAAAGATAAAGCTTTGGAGCGCCGTTTCCAAAAGGTAATGGTAGAAGAACCTGATACCCAGGATGCGATTTCTATCCTACGTGGATTAAAAGAACGTTATGAAACACACCACAAGGTAAGGATTAAAGATGAGGCCATTATTGCTGCAGTAGAAATGAGTCAGCGGTATATTGCTGATCGTTTCTTACCAGATAAAGCCATCGATTTAATGGATGAAGCTGCTTCGAAATTACGGATGGAGATGGATAGTGTGCCCGAAAATGTGGATGCTTTAGACCGTGAAATTATGCGTTTGGAGATTGAACGCGAAGCCATTAAACGCGAAAAAGACGATAGAAAAGTTAAAGAACTTTCTGAAGAAATTGCCAACCTATCAGCTGAACGCGACGAATTTAAAGCAAAATGGCAGGGCGAAAAGGACCTGGTTGATGCAGTAAATAACGAGCTGGAGCAAATTGAACATTATAAATTAGAGGCAGAACAGGCAGAACGTGCCGGAGATTATGGTAAAGTGGCCGAAATCCGTTACGGAAAAATTAAAGAAGCACAGGATAAAGTTGAAAAACTTAAATCCGACTTAGAAAGTCAGCAAACAGACAGCAGGATGCTTAAGGAAGAAGTTACTGCTGATGATATTGCAGGTGTTGTTGGTCGCTGGACAGGTATTCCTGTTACTAAACTGATTGCCAGTGAGCGCGAAAAATTACTTCATTTAGAAGACGAGTTACACCAACGTGTCGCTGGCCAGGATGAAGCCATTGAAGCGATTTCTGATGCCATCCGCCGATCACGTGCTGGTTTACAGGATAAACGCAAACCTATTGGTTCTTTTATCTTTTTGG